>ENA-OREC01001092-OREC01001092.1-marine-metagenome-genome-assembly--contig:-NODE-1092-length-12929-cov-12.660909_pt1 | contig 12929 bp, 6 predicted proteins | sample MGYA00248626_ERZ508543 | MGnify/ENA primary metagenome ERZ508543 (study PRJEB26211, sample SAMN05518279) | marine metagenome | isolation source: Puget Sound, Washington, USA | host: Bankia setacea... | reverse complement strand
GACCGATGTAGTTATAATCAAAGGTCTAGTACCAGTGACCGGTGTAGTTATAATCAAAGGTCTAGTACCAGTGACCGGTGTAGTTATAATCAAAGGTCTAGTACCAGTGACCGGTGTAGTTATCTCACCTTTTTACGCACATTAATTCCCTTGCTTATCTAATGTACCTGAATATACATATGTGAAAACGTATACGTACGTATGGGATGGTGTTAAAGATTGATTCCATGTAGATAACACGTATACGTACGTATGGGATGGTGGAAACCATTTCATAGACACACATATTTCTATAAACACTGTTAAAGATTGATTCCATGTAGATAACACGTATACGCAAGAACGTGATAAGAGTTTCAAAAATATACGGTTATACGTATGAGCGATAACCCAGACCTAAATTAAATTCAGCTGACTTTCAAATTGCTGCATTACAACGAGGGTCAGCTAGGTAACATCTCTAAATAATGTGTATGGTGGGGAGTTTAGCCTAATCCAAATGTTATGTTTTTTCATAATGTAATCATTGGTGCCTTTTTTAGAATCGACTACCAATACCAAGTTAAAACACTTACTCAATAACTGTCTAACGGAGGGACAATGATTGAGTTACCAAGTTTCAAAGTTTCAAAGTTTGTTGGCACAATCAGTAGAAAACATGTTTTTGGCCATAACAAACATTAACATATTTAGTTATGACATGTATACATGGGACAAAAGAAAAAATAGTAAGAAAAAATACAAAAAGCATACACATAAATAACCATGCAACAAAGTGAAATAGTTATATGTGTAGGGTATTTTACGCATACCCATTTATTCACCTGCATAAATGTATACGGTTTTAACTACGGTTTTAACTACGGTTTTGTTTCAGTGGTTGGTTACAGTGTAGGTGATGTTTGTACAACAGATGTTCACTGTGAGACTGTATCAAATACATTCTGTCTCAGCCGAACATGTTCCTGTGTAGATGGTTACTTCCCTGTCATGAACAGATCTAGATGCGATCGTAAGTAATATGTGGAATGTGTAATATGATGCCAGAATGTTTACCAATGGGTTCAGTTGCATGCCTATCTGCTTGGGTCTTGTGTTTTTATGTTTACATTTCAGTATATCGTAACTGCATTAGTAGCATGACATGTTTCTGTTGACTCACATCTAGCATACCTCAGTGTAACGATTGATTATTAAAGTGTCGACCAGTTTACTTGTGTCTATCATATGCTTACATTTTTTTCTTTAAATTGATGGGCAGCCAGATTTATGACATTAATCTAGTGTATGTTTTGTTTCTCTAGGACACAGTGTACCAAATGTCAATTTAATTGACTTTTAAAAGTGTGATACACTTACGTGTATGGCGGCCAAAAAGATCTCACACATGGTACATGTAGTAATCAAAACTCAAGTACTACGGTAATAAACAAAGGTTAACAGTAAGGCGTAATTTGTCCCACAATACCCAAATCTGTCCATTATAAGAACATACACCTTATAACCAACATTTGCTAACATTGGCTAAGAAATTGTATGAGCTGTCGACCGCCCATTCTTTTTCCTATATTTCAGAACTTGAGTTTCGATGGTTACCAATAAGTGAAAACGAGAAGAGTGGCATATTGGAGGTTCTTATTTCGGGTGTCTGGGGAACAGTTTTAGGGTCTATGTACTCCGGCACGTTAGATGTTACAACTACACGAGCGATATGCAGTCACTTTGGCTTCGGGTTTCGTATTCAACACTATTTACATTATGTGTTTCAAGTCCATTTTTAATAGCTGATGCATGTAACCGACCATAGAACGAGACGACTTATGTTGGCAGTGTAGTCGACAACAAACCAAATCCACCACATGTAAATAATAACAATTTCAATAACACAGTTTCAAAGTTGATTGGCAAACATATCGGCATCCAAGTGCCTTTGGACATAACTATACATATACAAACTAGATACAACGAAATGTAAATAAATTAATGAGTAAACAACACACACTTTACACGAACGAAATACACAAACAAATATTACCGGTATAACACAAATGTATCGAACATTTATCGAGATTTATGTTCTTATTACAACGGTCCTTGGTTTTATTTAGAGAGTGTTTAAAAGAAAAGGCTAATTTCAGTTGCCTCTATACCGTAGTTGCCTCAGTGAAAGTGACGTCTATAGTTCAAACAAGGTTACATATAGAACTCCGTCTAAAGTGGCGTTTCCTTGTGTACGTGTATGTAATAGAATAATGAAACTACTATAGATAGTAAAGGCAACACGGGTTGTGAACCCTTTATAGGGTGAACTCCTATAATTTCGATGCTTCACTGTATGAACAGGGTAGATGTTCGAAACCGAAGCCCACACTAATTAGTGAACGACATGGTTGTAATTTATTGTAATTTAATGGAAACACTGAGTGTCATATTGTTCTGGAATACAATATGTGTAAAGAGTTAAGTATTAAATAATGCGTCCAAATAGATTGAGTATGTATGAATTGATAAGACTGAAATCGAAATAAGCCCTTAAAACTAAGATTTATATTCATAAAGCATTTGTAAAAAGGAATTATGTTAACTATATATACATGGGTAGTGTTAACTGAATAGGATGGTTAAGAACCTCCAACTGTAACGTTTGTATATCATTGTAACCGGGGTAGGTTTAAGCTGAAATGTTGTTTGGGGAGAAGACCGGGTGGCTCGGTAGCTCACTGGTAGAGTGTTCGCACAAACGGCGAAAGGCCCTGGGTTCGAGCCCCGATAACTCAATTAAACTAGTTTGATATGTAGTTTTAAATGAATGCTATTATGCTGTAAAACTCATTATTATTTCTTTCTTTTTTCAATGTTTTGCATGTTTAATATTGTATATATTGCTGATTTATATGTATATGTATTGTGCATTATGTATATGTCCACATGGGCCTTTGACTTTGTTGGTTTGTCGAAAAAAACTTTACCATAAAACGTAAGATAAATTCGCATTACTTTGCTGGCGTATAATGCGTTTGGAATCCTTTTCGATTTGTAATTTTAATTAGTAATTGCATTCGTAGATCGCCTGTTCGTTGATGGGTTAACTATATCGTATTTCGTAATGTATTGCTTTACTTGTATTACATCTTTATTACATCGTATGAATTGTATTCTTAGCTTTTACAACTATTGCCAAACATGTTTTGATTTCAGGCCTTTCGGTTACAGCACCCCACTATGGTCCGAGGAATACACGTACTCAAATCAAGTGTGGCTCCAACCACTTAATTGTTCTGATGTGGATTCTTCTCTTTTCTCGTGTATAAATCGCTTTTCTCACAGCATAACTGGTCCCACCAACACGAGCGTGGTTCCTAGAATCAACTGCTTTGGTAAATATAGAGTTAACAATGTATCACACATCTGTAGAGCAACGATCGCCTGTAGTATGTAGGTTTTGCACCAACAGCACGTCACTACAATCAACATGTGTTCCGAGGTATTCTAAAAAATCATTATAATTATCTTTCCAGAATTTGTTATCGCTGACTTCCGCCTGTCAGGATCGATTGTACCAAATAAGGGTAGACTCGAATTAAACATTGGTGGCATCTGGGGAACCGTCTGTAAGTATGTCGTGAAAGGATTAAGTCCTCTACATCGGTCAAGAACAGATGTCATTTGCGAACAACTTGGATACTTGTAAGTCAATATACTGTCATTATAACTAGATACAATATACAAGATAGCGCTTACTATATAACAAGGTGTATGATTAATCAATTAATCTATAAACTGTAAATTGTAACTAAGTTAAGCATAATATATTAAAGCAAAGGGTAATTCAAATGTGAGAACGTGCGCCGGTGTAACATCAAAATTTGACCCGTTGAAAACTTGACCTCCTGGGTCAGTCTTCAACGTTAGGAACTGACCTTGTGTCATTTTTCAACGTTGGGAACTTACCCTGTCAACATTTCATCATTTTGATAAAAAAGTCTTTGAGATATAAATTTTGATTAACAATGGGGCCATTTTCAATGGTTTGTTTAAAGGACAATTACTTGAGTTAAATTCAAGCAAGAGTTGTATAACTTTATTATTTTGATAAGACTGGTCACTGTGAAGACTTTCCGATGTTTCTATCAAGTGCATAGGGTGGTTATTGAGATGTATGGCCTTGATAATAACTTATCATGCACGAACATCTTCAAACATGGTGTGACACAGACGCCATCGCGATTAGAATAGTTATTTCTCCTTCGCGTAGTCGAGCTCATAAACATAGTAATGGATAGGCTGAAGGGTTTCAAACTAAGGTACTTTATTAGGAAGGCACAATGCGTCCTCCATGCATTATTTCATCAAGAGAGTGCAGCTCGGTAGAACCGACGGCCTTCCGTAAGTCATCTGGAGTAATTCAAGGTCCCAAAAGAGGCTCGATCCAACATCGATGAGGGGCTTTGAGTAATTTGATGTCAGCACTGGTTACCATTCTGTCACGGAGGTATCTCTGATTACTATGACAGGATTGTTTCCAATACATGTAGAATTTATGTCATGAACTGGCGGTGTAACGTTGAAATGACCCAGGAGGTCAATTTTCAACATTGTAAAATGACCCCTATATAAATTACCGACGGGCCCTAACTATAATCACATAACATTTACATGACCGAAAGCAACCACCAACTGATACTAATGCCAATCATGTAAAACCAGTGTGAAAGGAATTAGAATTGCGCACGATTAGAAGATATATGCGGAAATCGTACAACCAAAATTTCTACATCATGATCAACAATTCGGTTACTGGTTATATTATCACCCTTATCCGGTACTATTTATAACTATGCTTTATTCTAGCAGAACACCTTTGTCACAGAACGCTTAAAGTCATAAGGTGTCTATAGCTGATCCGTTTTCAACGGGCATCAATTTTTAACGTGTGGATGGGTCATTACATAACTGTCAGGGTCATTTTTACGTTGAAAATCATCAATCGGGATCAAAATTTACTGTTACACAGGCTCTCATTATCAAAGAAACACAGTACTTGTTTGTTTTACAGTAAGGGAAGCTCGAACCACTCTGTCGATGGATCTGTGATCATAGCAAATCAATCTACTGCACCCGTTATGTTGTCCATGGAAACATGTATGGAACAGGATATCAGTTCAGCGGAGCAATTTTACAACGGCTGTACTTTCTGGAAAGGACAGCAGACGTTTTGCGGTTTCCATGGTTATGACACTGTCATAGAATGTCAAGGCAAGATACATATCTTACTCTAAACACATTTATAAAGACAGCCAAACTTAAATGAAATACATGCAAGTCTATCTCATATATTCAAGGTCAAGCTTATCCAAATTCCCAAATATATTTTCCAGCAATACGTCTAGCTGGTGGCCCAAATTCCTATACAGGCCGTATTGAGGTCGCCTTACATGGACAACACGTGACTTTATGTGACTATGGATTTGACATGGCGGCAGCTAATGTGACATGTAACATGCTCGGGTTTAGGTGAGTGGTGTCTGACAAACTGTGCAAGTACTCATACATACATGCAGGCACATACATGTCACTTGTTTTAATTAATTGGACAGTGAATTGCTGAAACTAAGCATGGCATCATAAAGTAGTCACTGTACATACACATTATACCTCATGTACTTCATATACACATATTTACATAATGGACATAGTTGACATTAATTTTATTAACAGCTACATAAATAGACTTTTAATAAGCATAACCATACGTCACGACATAATCTAGATTGACTCTGGCTGAAAAAAGAGGTCTATAACTAAGTCTCAAAATCGCATCAACATTAACGACATAACCGAATTAATGTTTTTATGACTTTAACTGTGATCGCATAGTTGTTACCAGACAAAAAACATATATTAATATGTTATCGTCCAAGCTGTTAAATTGATTATTGTTTTATATTCAGTGGAGCAGTGAGGTTTGTAAATGCTACACCATATGGCACAAGCGACCTTCCAGTGTATACAGATGTGTTAATGTGTAAAGGAGACGAAGTGTCGCTTGCATATTGTGATGTGGAATCAGTCGTTAACTCTTTTTGCGATGCCCAACATATTGTAGGAATAGTTTGTCAAGGTAAGTACTTGTCATAGAATAAATTTGACGCTTTAGTTTTCCGGGACAAACTGTCTTCACTGTGTCTTCAATGCTAAACTCCCATAGCTGAGGTATAACATGGTTTTGCATATCATATACATTGTCTGATAGTTTGACACGTGAATGAGCGAACGTGAATGAGCGAACGTGAATGTCTGATCATGCGACCGCAGTGGTATCTTGAGTTTCGTGTAGGGGCAAACAACTCTTTGCAGTTAGTGTAGACATTGTTTCCCTTACCAACGCATAACACTGAGTTCCTCATTTTTTTTATTTATTTTTTTATTTAATCAACTAAATGAGAATGTGAAAGTCAAGAGACAATTGACATTGCAACGAAAAAGAGCCGTTTGTATTAAACACTTCAACGGTCATAGTAATATGGAACATTGAGATCAACTTGAATCAATGCGATTGGTATAAAACATATACTCCATAGCAGTGTGTGTGACATTGATAGTGTCAACCCTCCGCCATGTAATATGTATGTAATATTATGTTTCCTTAATTTATGATAATATTTATGTTACACGTATTCGCTCTCGTGTATTGTGTTGTACATGCGATAACACATTACAACTTGTGTTCTCTATATCATGGTATATTTGTTTAATAAATCGAGGTGGTCCAATGAAGCTGATCCCGTTTTCAAACAAGTCGTATGAAGGAGAGTTTGAAGCATCTCATGCCGGTAAATGGTATTATTTCAAATCAGGCGTGGACGAACATACAGCTAAGTCATTGTGTCGAATGCTGGGCTTTGGGTAAATGGCATTACTTGTTTTCATTTAGAACTGCTTTAACCGTCAACCGGATTAATATATAAAAACTACATAACGTCTTAAATGGTTTGAACTCAATTGAATTCAAAACTTAGATTCAATCTGAAAATGCAGATTTTAACGAAATCAAAATGAAACGAAATGAAACAACCGACACAGAGAAAGATATAAATAAGTGGACACACATGTTGTCCAATCCATTACTTCTCACACAGTCCTGAATTATTCTAAACTCACTTTCCTAATTTACTAGTGTACAGTGATAATTAATCAAGCAACTCATCTATGTTTTTATTAATCAACGTTGCCTTTGTGAACACGTTAGTTGCTGATGTCATTTAAACACACGTGGTATGTACAGCTGTCTATCAAAGTTGAACAAGAGAAGATTTGTATTTATCCATTTTAGATACAGAGGATATGCCGTTCCCATATTTTCCTCGAGTAACTACAACAGTATAACGAGACAATCGTTACGGTGTGAAGGGCATGAACAGAATGTCTTGGAATGTTCTTCTGAAGACTACTTTGTTTGTGTTCCCGGGTGGCGTTCTCCTTGCAGCTATGAACTCCTGGCGTCAATGGGCCTGTATTGTGGAGGTAATACATGCATCATTCTCTATTATTAAGTTAGAGAATAAAGAATTGGGCTCGGTTATATCGGTATCACAGGACAGGAATGTTACACAGTCCCGGAAAATATGAGCAAACAATAATTTCTTAACTAAACCATGTGTTTGATACTATATAAATAAAATATGAACTCATGTCAACGCTAAATGTAATTTGTTTTTCGACAAATAACAAACAAGCACAAATGTTAGCGGACCATGTACCCAATAATGACATTTATTTGACATAAAGTAAGTTTTCATCAATAAATATATTTTTAATGTCAAACCAGGCACATCCACCAAACCAAAGATAAAAACATATTAAACGATTTTTATTCTACAAGTATTACGAGACAAGTAATTTGTATGACGTTTACAAACTGTTCTCTTTAACACCATATCCAAGAAGAAACCTAAACAAGTTATGTGTTACAGAACATTATGTGTAGACTCATCGCCACACTTACTAGGAATGCCCTCCATTGCCCACCCGAATCCGAGCCCGTGCTTTCTATCCAGGTACTACTCGCCCGACCAGCTGCATCGGAACGATGTTTTGCATATCCACTGAATGGCATTTGTTTAAAATATATGGTTATGTGAATTCCGTTTTGTATACAGTTAGTGATGAAACATGACTTTAAACATGAACAGTGAATATAGTGTAACCCCTAACACGCACTACCAGTGTACTATTTATAGACTCTTATCTTCAATTCACAGATTACACCATCAATAAGGTACGCTTGATACCTTTACATGGTGAGAATAACATCGGAACCGTCGAGTTTAGTGTTGATAACCAGTGGGGAACACCTTGTCCATTTCAAGACACAGAGGCCCAAACTATCTGTAGACATCTAGGATTTAGGTACGAGTATGGATCTGCCTTTAGTTTCGTTTTCGCGGATTTGTTCAAATTTCCAAATAAAGGTGGATCATGTCTTTGATTACAACGTTGATTAGCATGCCAACTGTTGTAACCGTATGATGGACGTTATTCACTAGTTCACTCTCTTTAAACTCAAACCTTTGTTTTATAAAATCAATCACTGTTTGGAATACACTGAATGCATTGGATACATTAAATAACTTCGAAGTGCAAACAAGTGTACCTAAACAGCTGTAGGGGTCTGGTTGCCTGATCATAGGTCAATATATTTTTCTCTGCAATACTTATAACTATCAGATAACTACAATCCCAATTAACTGACCAGTAAACTATGTTGCATCCTTTGTTTGCGTTGTTTATAGAATGAATACGTTTATAATCACTTGTTTTAATGTTTTACTAGGGAAGCCCAGGAGGCTGTGTTGACATCACCGACTAATAGCTCCTTAAACTACATTGGTTCATTGATGTGTCCTACTGTGTCAAACTCAGTAACAAATTGTAACTTCACACATAGTGGTTGGCTTCAACACAATGCTCAACAGTGTGAGGGAATCAGCGTGTTATACTGTTCTACAGGTATCATCAATGTATAAATAATTGTAACTTTTCCTTCATTCAGAAATGATTAAATATGCACGAAATGTTAATAGAACGTTGGTTCTGCGTCCATTTTATATCGGTGCACGTTTAGCTGACAGTTCTAAAGCAAAGACAGAATCCCCACCGTTTGTGTTAGAAAAAAACATGTTTGTATTGGTAAAACATTTCTCATAAACAAGCATTGCATGTTTTGTTCTTTGTTGTAGTTTATATCATTTTCATTTTGCTTTTTATTTCAGACTGTCGTCAAGGACGCTATGGAAGTGGATGTGACCATGTTTGCACGTGTTTAGAAGGCAACACAGTCTCGTGTAATTCCACCACGGGTAGCTGTTTCTGCAAGTCCGGATGGACGGGTTCATCGTGTGAAACAGATATAGATGAGTGTAAAATAACCAATGATTGTCCTGAAAATACACAGAGTGTAAATACAGAAGGGTCGTACAGATGTGAGTGTGAACTTGGATCGACATTGTCCGACAATGGAACTTGTCGAGGTGAGCAACTTATTTAATCTTGATAGAAAACAACGAAGTATATTATCTGTTTGATACACATTATACACAAGTTGAGCTATGCATAAATAACTCACTTCAGTAGAACGAATGATAAATAATATGATATAGTACGTCCTTAACATCGTCAAGATATATGACATGCTTTTTGCGCTAACATGATTCACATGAGCAAAACGGAATGTGGTACATTGTATATAGACCAAGATTACTTATTTCAGAGTGTGCAGCCGACATGTTTGGATTAAATTGCTCCCTACCGTGCCTATGTAATACACAACACACATATAGAGCGTACCGAGACTGTGATATTGTAACTGGGTCGTGTACCTGCTTCAGTAATTGGACGGGTGTCACGTGCGATGAAGATGTTAACGAGTGTGAGTTTGTATACTGTTCAGGGACTGACGCAGTGTGTAGAAATACTCCAGGAGACTACATATGTGAATGCCCCGATAACTTTGCAAGAGATAACGATGGCGACTGCTTTAAAGGTAAGACATTTGATTATAGGTCAATGCTAAATAATATAGTGACATGTTTCAACTAAATTAGATCCAAATACATGCTTTATTCGAGAAGGAGGCTATGAATGCATATTAAACGGACCTGACTACAGTCGCTTAAAGACTTCCTCCAACATGGTTTAAATCAATAGCAATGTCGTAATATCCACCAATGAACGAACCACCGTTGTATTCAGACGACTCGACTTGTTATTTGCAGTGAGGCCATTCGCAGTTCCGGAAGCAGTGACAGACAGTACCAGTAAATGGATGATGATTGGACTTGTCTCAGCTCTTGGCGTGTCTGTTCTGTGTAACATTATCACCCTTGTCTGCTGCAGACTGAGGAGATCCAAACCAAGTATAAACGCCAGTCATTTACATTCAGTTGTATTGTGCATACTGTGTACATTGTCTGAACTAGAACAACTATGAACATTACACACTAACACCGTTTCGTATGATAGGATAAAAGAAACAAAGTAAAATAACAGTGTTCATTGTCTACATGCATGTGGCATATTGGGAGGCTATTTATATCATGAAACAATATCAGTAATCAGTATATTTATTTTTCGTTTAAATTCTCAGGAATTCAGATGAATGCCGAAAGGGATACCCAAAAGCCGTATGTATGCTATACACATATCTTTGTTCATAACACAACATACAATTAGGAGACTTTTATTGTAACTTGTGAATAACCAATGTATATTGGACGTCATGTTACCAAGTTAAGGTTTGTGATGTATACCTAACGAAAACAGTAGTTATGACTTGTAACTATTGTATACAAACATTGACCAGACACTCGTGAATTCATTACACGGACTGTTGAATTTTGAAATAGGTGGATTAGACTGCCATGTTATTACAACAGAGTAAGGAACACGTGTCCATTGTAAACACATGTAACCCCTATTTGTAATGCATTGTTCCATGTAATTTATTCGGGAGTATCTGGTCAATGTTCTCATACAATACCGTCACTAAATCCAAACAAATTTATCGTTCGATAGATATCTAAAACTTTTTATCTAAATAGCTTAACAATAACTGGTCATCGTAATTATGGTGTATATTGGTGGTTAATTGGCTGAATGTGTAAGTGTGTCACTGTATCGACTCTCAGTATTGTGTATTTTTACCCTGACGGCAGATCTCTTGATGTCAACATACCCGAAAAGACAGTCCCTAGATCCGATAGGAGACCATTACCAGACCCGGAGGAAAAGTACCACACAATACCCGGTAATGAGAATGGAAGGTATGACTATCTACGTGCTTCTCCACTCGAACATGATTACATGCGAGCCGACCATAAACCTGCACAACACAACAAAAACACGAGACCAAACCATGTAACTAGTAGCAACCGTATGTGTGATCACGTGAAGGGTCGTATAGCGAGGGACATACAGAGAAACGACAGTGAGTACGGCGACGACGGTTATGAGAAACCAAAGATACCGGACTATCTTGATTTAGACAATTAGTCATGTATATATAGTTCACATGACTGCAACGATTCAAACAAGAGTTATATATAAACAGATAACCATGGACACGTTGCTGTAAATAACGTGCGTGTTATAATGTTACTGTTATCTCTTATTCTTACCTGATCCGCGTTGGTGTCTATATAGATAAAAACTACTCATACGATACAATTAATGAAACCTAGTAAGTTTAGGATGTGTTAAAGCAATTGTGCTGGAATTTTGTATTTTTAAATGCATTACTCCACTTGTTTATGTACTCCATTAATTAGATTAAAGAATTTCATGTGTTATGAACTTCTAATTTATATTATGTTGACATGACCATATATTATTGTCGTTGACATCCAAGACAAGTACATCTTAAAATAATGGTTCCAAAAGGGGTTGCAACAAGTACCACAGTACACAATGATATGAAGCAATATGTATTATATCTACATCAGCACGCATCTGCTGCATCATCATAACAAGTATAAGTTACTTGGGTTAAGTTGTGTGATTAATGGATGCATCTATAGACACTTATACACGTCCAATGCGGAGTTAATTGTGTAATTAATTCAGATTTAATTTGTTCTTTCATACGAGTTTACTGTGTTCAAGACAATTCAACATGTGAGGTCAGTAATACACTGTTGTGAGTGCTCATAATATATACCTAGTTGTTAGTGGCGTGGCGCAGTTGGTAACGGGTATAACTCGTCATGTGTCAATAGTGAGGTAGAATCCCATCAAAAGCCTATTATTCCCTCGAATAAGAAACTTTAACACTCATTGTTTAGTCCTTGTGGTTCCAGGAACAGATTTCACAACAGTCGAACTTCAATAGATTGAGGGACTTATGGTGGATTCACAGATATATCAAATTAGCTCCTTCGGTAAATATCTTCAAACAAAAAAACCACCAAATAGTCCAGATGTAGCGTGTTTGATGAGTCTTTTGAAAACCTTTTATGCATTCATATGCACTTGTTTACTTTATTGTCTTAATATTATATTTCAAATTTCGTGGTACATGCATGTCTTTTGTCTCAAGCATAGTTTACTATTGATTGGAGACTGTGTAAAGGTTGGTAAGACTTTACTATTGATTGGAGACTATGCACAAGTTGGTAAGACTTTACTATTGATTGGAGACTATGCACAAGTTGGTAAGACTTTACTATTGATTGGAGACTGTGTAAAGGTTGGTAAGACTTTACTATTGATTGGAGACTGTGTAAAGGTTGGTAAGACTTTACTATTGATTGGAGACTATGCACAAGTTGGTAAGACTTTACTATTGATTGGAGACTGTGCAAAGGTTGGTAAGACTTTACTATTGATTGGAGACTGTGCAAAGGTTGGTAAGACTTTACTATTGATTGGAGACT
>ENA-OREC01001091-OREC01001091.1-marine-metagenome-genome-assembly--contig:-NODE-1091-length-12929-cov-13.498522_pt1 | contig 12929 bp, 12 predicted proteins | sample MGYA00248626_ERZ508543 | MGnify/ENA primary metagenome ERZ508543 (study PRJEB26211, sample SAMN05518279) | marine metagenome | isolation source: Puget Sound, Washington, USA | host: Bankia setacea... | reverse complement strand
AGAGTTTTATCTACATCTATTTCAGGTCACTACCCTCACTAAACGTTCATGATTGAGAGTTTTATCTACATCTATTTCAGGTCACTACCCTTACCATACGTCATCTTTTTATTTATTTGCATTCATAAACAAAGAAAACCACAACGAGGCAACACTACATAGAGTAAAATCATAGCAAACCTCCAGTAAACTTACATGTTTGAGTCTCTGATGTTAAAGTCGAAACAGAGACCTCCAGCATGACGAGATATAAATGCCTCTCCTTTCTTCTCTTTCTTTCCTCCCATACGTGTTGGCATCTTCTTCAGTCTCATTAAGTCTGGCATAATTAATGATAATAATAATAATAATAATAACATAAAAGAATAAAAAAGATATTACTTCTAATATTACTAATAATAATAATGCTAATAATTAATGCTTTATTTTCAGAAGGTAAAACTCTTAGTGATACAATATTACAGAACATAAAGATGAGTATAAATATAATGAAATGAAAGGAAACATTATTGAGGAACTAGAAAAATGCTGCTGCTGCTGCTGCTCATGATCAAATTTGTGTAGAGAAAATGCAAGTAATCATTTACAGCATATTTTGTGATTTTATTGATCTGTAACAAGTTTGCATTAGTACAATGCTGAACACTTACTTCATCTATTCAAACTACTCAGAAACTTATACTTTAGTAATGTAAGCAGGTAAAAGCAGGTTTGAACTATTGTGAGTGAAAGCCCCAACTTACCATAGCATTCAAATCCTTTTCTAATGGACCATTGACAAACCCTACCATCAGTGGAGATAGAGACTAACACTTCAGCTGTCTCCTCACCAGATCCTCGTTCCTTCTCTATCCACTTAATCTGCCAGACTGGGGCCGTGTGCTTACCAGGAGATAAACTGAAAGAATGCAAAGATTTTAACATCGTACAAGCCTGATATGCTATAATAACTGTACTTTTTATAGTAATGCTTTGGAGTTCTATCATTTTCTTTCTTGAATAGCATAGCAGTTCATACAGGCGATTAGGCACACTGTATTTAGCAGCTTGTAGTTGTCATACTATTAGGTCATACAAACATAGCTACATGTATAGTGAAACCCCTCTAAACTGGACACCCTCGAGACTTGACAACAAGTTTGGTTTAGAGAGGGTTCCAATTGGAAGGGGTAATCTATGTAGGAATAAGTAGATTTGGGAACACAGAGGGGGGGGGGGGCACAGAGGGGGTTCAAGTATAAAGGGAGTCCAGCATACATGGGTTTAACTGTTTTAAAGTTACCTAAATATTCAAAGTCATTAAAACTGAGTACATTTAAACTTGTGAAAAATCCAATATTTTCATCAAATAAGCATGATCACCTGTGAATATGATATGGTTGTGATCCCAAAATTGTACGGATATTTTCATGAGCAGGTGTGTGTGTTTTGTGTTTTTTTCTAAATATTTTATTATTAATTAAGGGACACTTTATTTAAGAGCTTTGACAATGTGTAGTTTGTTAAAGGCAGCAATCTTAGTCTCTACATCATATATATGCATAAGGGTAGAAAGAAATAGGGATATAAAGGCTATCAAATTCAGCAGCAAATAGAACCCTTTTACATTAATCCATGCAAGTGATATTTTATTGGGCATTTCTTCCTGGTTAACACCTGCTGACTGCATGTATTGTGGACATTTTACTTAATCTCGCTTGAACACAATTTTGAAGTCAAGTCATTTTATAGTGGCATTTTCAAATGGGGACATATATCTAAAGTCTATATCTTACAAGTTATCAAGTATAGGGTCATCAGCAGTCTGTCTGACATTGTACACAGCTACACCACCATCGTATAAACCAACCTGAAACAGTAGGAAGTGTAAGTGAAGATCGTACATCATATTGTACCATCTCAATATCAAGATTATATATGTCAGGCAAGGTTTCATTTTAGGTCCTGTCTATGCAATTAACATTTAAACAGTCTGATCAAACTAAAATATGAAATAATAGAACTTCCAGATTTCATAGCTTAAATGTAAGATTTATTCCAATAACATTTAAATAAATCAAAGCACTTGAGGCTCTGTACTATTCAAAGCTTGTAGAATAATGCAGCCTGTTGTAGTATGAAAGATATTGTCATTTGACAAAATTGTTTACATTAAAGTGAAGTCTCGTTGAAATAGGATACACTTTAGATTTTCCCTTTTCAAAGCGAGGTACGTATCCCTGTACCTTAAGGGACAGTTTCATTTCCAAGATATATTATAATGTGGTGACTTTGCAGTGAATACAAAAAAGAAACTTCCTTATTTATACCAGAGTTTGGCTGTACCGTTTATGCCAATATCATTAAAATATGTAGCAGTATCTGTAAAATAGATAAAGCGGAAATGTAGATAAAACTTGTCTAAATCTTGTTGCAAAAGCATATTAAGTTACCATCAATACAAGCAATAAATGTGTTTGTGTACTTACAGCAAGGAGATTTGGATTAACTCGGGAGAAGTCAGCAGCAGTAACACCTTCTTTACATGTAAATACTCTTTCTGGGAACTAGAAATAGAAATAACACAAATTAGAGCTACAGAGTACAACATTGCACATTACACAAGTCCATGCTACTCTCACTGGCATCACAAACAATGTCCATATACAGTGAAACCCCTCTAAAATGAAACCTCTTGGTACAGACAAAAGTTCAGATTGAAAGGGATTTTGGTTTAAAGCCCTGGGTTATCTATATAGAAATAAGAAGAGTTTGGACGACAGGCCATGTTCTGTATAGAGGGGATTCCGGCATAGAGAGGGTCCTGTTTAGAGGGATTTCACTGTATTTGTTTTACTTGAAGTGACATGGTGATAACAAGAGGTGAATATTGAGGATCAAACTTAATTAAAACAATGAGACAAAGCATCTTCAGGGTATTGTTTTAGTAAAGCAATTAAACAAAAGTTACGCACAAAATTAGCGCTTGTTTTAAATTTAAATCCCTTAATTTAATCCATCATAACTTTTTCAGATACATTGTTCATATTGTGTTGATCTTTATCTTTACAGTTTCGACATGATCAACTGTTTAAAGGTTATTTAGTATTGCGTAAGTTTTAGTTTTGTGTAAATGCTTTAGTAAAACATTACTCTGGACTACTTTAAAGTTTCATTACTAGAATATTTCAAAATAAAGACTGATCTGATGTTAATAAAACCTGACTTTGGCCCCAAACAAGTAATTTTAGTTCAAATGGGTCTTACTTATCAAACCAAAGACCACTTTTCTTGGTTGCAATGTACTATGTAGTTTTAGTAGAACTATGATGTACATGTATATTAATAGAATACTTACTTCAGGATTTTTCAGGGACCAGCACATAACTAAGCCTTCTTTCTGGTTGGAGAACTCAAACTGTCCATATCCAACAGCAACTAAGTCCTTTAAACATACATTATACCATTAACATGTCTGTTCCATTAGAAATTATAAAAGAAAGTATATCTTTATTTTAGTTTGATTGTGAAACAAGTAATTTTGCTAGTATGTAAATCATGCTCGAATCCCTTCCTGGAACCAACCGGTACTAAGCAATGAGTGTTTAGATTCTTGCTCAAGGCAACAATGGGAGTGTTTTTGGTTTCCACCTCACGCCAGATAGGCATCCACCACTAACCACTTGGCCACGCAGCTTCTCTAGACATATATTCATGGTGTGAGACAAAGAGATTTATTTCAAAACATTATGGGGTTTAATTGAAAGTTTTGATGAGATGTACATAACCTTATACTTACAGGGTTAGATTTGTTCCAGGAGAGACAGCTAACATTCCGAGTTTGTGTTGCTTTACATGTGTATGACCAGAGTCTATCAAAGTTAGGTCCAATATCTTCTACTGCTGATATTTGTTGTTGTTGTGGTGCTGGAGTTGCCTCCCTGTCTATATCTGTAGTGTAAAGGCGGTAAATAATGTGAAAAGACATACCCAACACACTAGCAACTACTTTTGGAACTAAAACATTGAATCAGTTTTGGTAAATTTGCAAACTAATTATAAATAGTTGATCTTTGTGAGTTTGCTACTATTACAGTACATGCATTATCAATTTGATTGGATTAAAAAAAAAAAATGTTTTTAAATTCAAATACAAAAGAGAAAAATTGTAAAATATCCGTTTTACTAAAACACTTATGTAAAACCTAAACTTACACACATATTTAAATCTCATTTAAGTATTTATAAGTAATTTTACTTTTTATTTAACAAATATAGCCTTCTTATAGTATTGAATACCGTGTTTCCTTTTTTATTTTTGATCAATTGTCTCAGAGTTAAAGAGATTCAAAATAAGTGCATAATGTTTTGCATAAGTGACGGTACCAGGGTGCTTTAATTTTGTTACCTTTGACAATATCGTAACCTCTATATAAAGCCTGTTTGCCCTGATAAGTGTTCAAGTTTATAACACGCTCCATCACAAACAAATCTGTCTTGAAATTGTCCGACTGTAAAAAGAAAAAAATATTAAAATCAAGGTGAAAGAGCAAAGACCGTTATCACACATTATCTAGAATTGTTAAGGAAAAAAATCAGTTTCATCAATTGAGATGAAAAAATAATCTCTCGCCAAGAGGCACTTGTACTTGTTTATGGTTTTAGAAGTGATTATATTCTAGGTTGAATAAAAGGTGAAGATAAATTCTCACTTCAATGCTCCAACATTACTAAGGGAGACAATCTGATATTTTTAACATTAAATATTTTTTAATAATAAAGGGAGACAACCTGATAAAATATGCAAGGACGACAATATAATGATTTCAATATCTACCTGGAGGATAACATTTTCATCTATCTGTGTTGCTTCAGTAGGCATGGATGACACCCCAGTTTCCCGACTAGCAAAGATACTCTCAGATCCAGCAAACGATGATGTAAATGTTGCTCTGCTATCTGTATACAATGAAAGTAAAATGGGTTTAATTAATATGAGAATATGTCTACATTTTTATCCTACACCAACACAAAGCAAAGAAATAACAAGGGAAGCTTTGTAAAAAATATACACAAACTAGTAGTCATTTGATAATTGTACAACTTTTTTAATGCACAATTTTCTATTCATGATCAATAACTAGCAACTAAAGAGACAACATACTTTATCATCTAAAATAACTAGAAATACAACAAATCACAAAAAAATACCCATATCCCACACTTCTAATTATCTCCCTTGATTTATTTCGAACAGGGATTATCCTCTTTTCTGCACATTCTGAGGTCGAATACTGCAACTGTGTAAATTTTCATCAGTATCGGTTCTGGGAGGAGTTGTGCTTATAAAACATTTGGAAAGACTAGCGGACAGGGTGATTCCTCTCTACTCACGAATTTGTTATTGGGTGGTATAGTTACAGTTCTGTCTTATAGACATAACATTGACTGACCTATTCTGACAGATGCAGCACTCTTTTCCCTTACTACTGGCACCACATTATCTTTGTTAGGCTCTGTGGCAGCATCTACAGTTTCTACCTCACCCTCCTTGGGACTGCCAGGTCTAGATATGGTGCCCTCTTCATCTTCCTCATCTGCCTTTGCTGATAAATACACAACCACAGGTTTATAAATACATGTACTCTTAGAGATGACATCAAAGGGTTTATAATTAAAACAAGATTTGACAACAATGGCAGTTTTATATAGACACATGTTCACAACAACAGGTTTATATAGACAACAGATGACAATGACAGGTTTATAATTTGACAATAGTTGACAACAACAGGTTTATGAGTAGACATGAATTGGCAAAACAGATTTATAACTTAGAAGGAGATGACAACAACAGGTTTATAACTAAACAAGATTTGACAACAACAGGTTTATAAGTAGACATGAATTGGCAAAACAGATTTATAACCTAGAAGGAGATGACAACAACAGTTTATAACTAAACAAGATTTGACAACAACAGGTTTATAACTAAACAAGATTTGACAACAACAGGTTATCATCTAAACAATTTGTTTCAATGAAACACTTTACCTAGGCCAACTTTGGAACAAAGCAACACATCCTAATGTCCATATATCATGATCAGTTTAACTTTAAAACAAGAAGGCATAAACAAACAGGCATTCAAACATTTTATTTTGATAATTGTCTTACATACCGGGAATTGGCTCTGCCTGCTTTGCTATGAACATGTACAACACACATAAACATTACGATTCCCCTACAACAGCACTAAATTTCAAACAACTCAAATGTAGATTTAGTTTGACTGAATGAAAAATTCTTTATTATGAAAGATCAGCTGAAAATAATTGTTGTTTCAAATTTCCAGACTGTGGTCTTTTAATTAATCTAAAGTGCTGAATAGTGTGATATTCTTTTTGCATACTTCCTAACATTTCTCACTAAACTAGTCAATGTCTAACAATAGTTCTTAGACTTAAGTCTGCTCTAAGAGTTTGAAATAAGAACCTATTATAAGTTAAGCTACCTTTGGTTTCTTTTGCCAGTTGTTGGAAAGTGTCATACATATCCCAGGTTGTTGCATTGATTCCAGAATCCTGGTAATAAGAACAGATATTTAGGTTAATCACTATGGAACTTTATAATAATAATCATTTTCTCTAATGGTGAAAGTTTGCTTTCTTGCAGACATGTAAACAACTTTATCAAGTACTAAAACCAACCAGAAATCTGTCCTTAGGCATACAAATAAACACACTGGTACAAAGAAAGAGATGTGTTATGCCATTAAAACATACAAGCAGATGACTTAATATGTTATTGTTTTATAAGCTTGAATAATTTAACATTAAAATAATTGTTTAATTATCCATATTTTGTGAATACTTCATTTTGCATTTTGTGAACTATGTGAGGGTAAGAATCCACTTACATTGTATCCAATTTTACTAGTTTGTACAAGTTTGCACTTCTGTGGTTCATTAAACGTATTCATCCCTCTTTCAGCAAATCTGTCATTCCCTTGTTTATTCTTCAGCAGCTGTAAATGAGAAATTCCAACACAAATTGAAACTTTAGATATTCAGACACAAGATGTATGAAGTTTGAAATCGTAACACATATATCAGAGATGGCGAGAGACATAAAAACTTTTACTGGTCCAAAAAGATATTACACCTTTTGTGTATTTTCTGATATTTTTACTGGACAGACTCTTACCATTCATGGCCTAAGGCATCTTTTACATAAACTATTACATTATAAGCAGTCAAAGTAAAAGTTTGGTACAAAAGATAAACTACAACAAAATTAGAAATCATTAGTTTGCAGATGACTTACAAATCATAAACAGCTGAAAACAAATTGAAAACACTAGTATATCACCGAAGAAAGGTCGCTTATTGTTTCAAACTTGTATTGCTTATAGCTAAATGCTCAAACTATGTACACATTACAATCAGAAATAAGAACTCAACTCAAACCCTGACAAAATTAACTTCATATAGTTTTTATTTGAGTTAAGGTGATCTGCATGTTATGTAGTTCTTACTTTAAAACTCAAGCTTACCTCACTATAGGCATCATTCTTTTTTGTTACAATGGCAGCTTCATCACTTTCCATTGATACGCAGATGGCAGGCATATCTAGCAGCCATATTGTCTCAGTCTCTGTCAAAGTCAGGTCTACAATCTTCTCTAAATCTGACTCGTTCAAGTCCTCCTTAATATCCTCACGCTTGTGTTTGATCTCTGGTAAAAAAACAAAGAAACAATAACCAAACCATCCAATGGCATCCCAGGGGGTGGGGTAACAGATATTGTGAAAGACATTCAACTATTACTGGTCCGAAAAAAGGTTTTCTGCCTAGTGTAAAATTACCCATATATCTACTGGACCAATTCATTATTACCAGTGATGGCCTAAGGACAGGTGTCTTTCGCATAGATTAGGGTAAAATTACAACCATTTTCTCATTTTCTTAGTCTAGAATTATGAGTTGCCTAATGAAATAGTTTGAAGATTTATAACCTACCTCCCCATGCAGATGTCACTTCCTGAGATTGGTCAGCATCATCTGGCTCCAGAGACTCTGATGTGTCATAGGACTGACTAAATACAGATCTACAACAAAAATATACACACTTTAACAGTCAAGTACATTATTGTTTGATTAGATGGTGTATTCAGCCTGTGGGTTTTCTTTTTTTAATAATTCATACCATTACGAAAAGCATAAAATGTATATCTGCATAGATGTATTAAATGTATGATTAAATAAAACGAGAAATAAAAGAGAAATCAATTTACTTAGTTTGCAGGTTTCTTTTAATTAAAATGGTTGTTAAATTCAGTCAGTCTGCACAATTACTACCAAGAATTAAGAGACGATTTGCTTCACTTGTTTTGTATTTCTATCCTTCACCAAAACTAACTATTAATACCAGCGTGCTATCAGACAACTTTTGCTTGGAAGGATGGTGGTCGAAACGTAGTTATTGTATATAATGTGTTTCCAACACATGTGTTTTAATAGAAAAGTCTTAAAGTCAATAAGGTGTTCCAAGTGAATCAAACCTGATTGATGTACCTTAGACATCAATCTTTAAATCTCTTTATACATGTATCTGGAATTCAAACCTTGTACTATACCTTGTGAATGGTCCTCCGCCAAAAGTACTTGCAGTAACAGTTCCAGTATTGTATATAGAGGCTTGTGACATCAAATCTGTGGGCTGTAAGGTAGAGAAATGCATGAGTTACTCATAATTGTGTACATTTGTTGAGTTGAGTCTAGACTGATACATGTACACATTTTAACTACTTAAAGAGTAATCTTGATATTTAACCAACCCAATTCTCAATAGTACCATTACATGTATATAACAAACAAAGTCAGTACAATAGGCTATTATTCACATTACAGGAATATTAATCACAAAGGCTGTAATAAAGTAATGTAATTAAGTAACTGAAACTGAATCAAAATTGAAAATTAAACAGCAGTATAAGATGAACTGAGAAAAAACATGCTCTTTCTCTAATGTCAAAAGAGTAGAGTTCAAAAATGAACATACTTAAAACTCAGGGTTATTGAAAGTTAAATCACCAACTTATAAACAAATCAAATGGACATCTAATTATGTTAAAATATTAGGAGTACATCACAGGTACAATATAGATCTAGATGGCAAATGGCGAAGAAAAATAAATAAATAAGATTAAATCATGCCTCCAAGTATGGAAATCACGTGATCTAATGGTACAAGGTAAAATCCTGTTTATAAAAGCTTATGTACAATCAGTTATCTCATACGAACTTGAAGCAGAGGTGATATACCTAGCAAATACCGTGACAAAACAATATTGATAGTAAACAACTTTTTTTTAATGGTAAACGGCCACTAGTTTCTAAAACGACAATCACACTCGATACAAATAAAGTCGGTTAAATATTCCAACTGTTGAAGATATTTGTTTAGCACAAGAGTCAAATTGGTGTACAAAATTATGCATGCAAAAAAACTCAAACAGTTTTAAACATTTTCTAACTATCCTAAATAACATGTTTGGTCAGCCCTACTTTGCTGGTAGATGGTTTTAGTTCTGGTTCATCAGGCTGAAACATGTACCAAAATAACTGCCTTCTATATGAGCACGCTAGACAAATGGACTTGTTTTTCATCTGTGTTTAGTATTAATCCATACCAAGAGCTACTCAACATGAGACTCTTTGCAAACTTACACCTTCAATTTAACAAATAGCCATTTCTGTTTAAATCTGTTACCACAAGTGGTGTTATAGTCATACAGATATCTGAGACGTTGCAAAAAAGAATTTATTCCTAATGATATATTGTTAGAGAAATTACATGTACACAACAACTGGATTTCTGAGTGGTTTACTATTAAAACTGTTGTCAGAAACGTAGACAGATACTTTTTTGAAATACAGCAATGGAACGTAGACAGACACTTTTTGAAATACAGCAATGGAAAGTACATGGTTGTAGGAATTTTTAATAAACAATTCAAAACACTAATAAAGATGATCATTTTAAAGCTAAGTAGCACGTTTTGCTGTACAGGAACAAAAGGAAGTTTGAAAATAAATCATCTTTATGTTATGGGGATTTAAAAAGGAAATTTTGTATACAACAGTAATTAGTTCATTGTTAAACTAATGTACTTTTAAATCTACAATAATGTATAACAATCCAATATCTTAAGTTCATTGTTAAAATGATGTTCTTGTACATCTGCAATTATATATAATATTGCAGATGTGCTATCTAGTAAAACCATGTACACTATCTTATGTTTAAAACATTAATGCATTATGTAGAATATAAAACAGTATTCACAATTGACATTGCATTTTCTGAAGAGCTGTTACAATGACTCAAACCAATTGTAAAATATGTAAAACTAAAATTATACAATAATACAATTTTGTAAGAAGGAGTGGGAATGGATCCCCGACACCTCTCTCTTCCATGTACGGGAAGACATAAGGAAGGATATAAAAAAGCACATGTCAAACTTATATTGTACCAACTACTTACTGTTCCTCCTGAGCTTTCCCCGAGTAGATTGCTCTGTTTTGTTTTCGATTGATTTGGATCTGGTACATGAAGGGGCAGAGGAGTAACATCACTACCACTATCGTCAAAGATCTGAAAATAACAAATGGTGACTTTTTTTACTAGAGTGTACAATTGGTCTACTACCTTAAAACCATTTTTTACACATTGCTTTTTATATTTTTAGCATGATTAGTGTTAGGGTTAGGCAAGGGTAAAGGTTAGAGTAAGGATTAGGGTTACGGTTAAATGTTCATATAGCCAAGCACATTGATTTTAGTAGAGGACGAATTGTAGTAAATGTGCTCCAATTTTTCTACTGTCTACAACAACTTCTTTAACCATCAATCCTACCACAGATCGTTTTCCTACAATACTAATGCTATCACCTATATTCTTATTTATGTAAAAAAAAGTCAGTGTTGTCATTATTTTACTAATAGGCTGTTTAAATTATATACTTCTTCATGTGTCAGCCTTGTGTAACTAGATATACTGTGTGTGACCCATGTTTATTTCAGCAGGTTAAACACACATTTAACAGTTTAATGAAATGAAACAATGGAAACCATATTTATCTACCTGAACTGGAGCTTTATGTGGTTTGCCTGGTTCTGCGACATTGCTGATCCCTCTGTTCTTACTTGCTGAGGATGGTAAGTTGGTTCTGGAGCTGCCATACTGAGTTCCTCTAGCATTACCATACTTACTTTTCATGATAGATGTACCTGGGCTCTTCTTTGATGTGGTGCTGGCACCAACATTGCTAAAAATGTATATTCAAGCTTTTTTATAAAATGGATTCCATCAATGAAAGTTGTTAATATGTTTGACAAGTAATCAGTGGATGCCTGTCAGGTTTGACTAAATTGTCTTAACAAAAACTTAAAAAGGTAAACCCTTCATTTAGGAGGAAGGTCATGAAATTTAAGAGTCATACACATGATATATAACCAAATATATGTGGCTAGCATATACAGGGGAAATATCTAATGCTTAAGATGTAAGAGATACTCTAATTGAAGAGAAGCAGTAGATGTTTGTGATAGAAAATGATGGAGCATGTGAGACCGTTTGGCAAATAGTTGTTGTTGTCTCAACTCTATAGAAATTATAAACGGTTCAGTGGCTATTACAACGTATGACATTTCTGTCAGTCATTCATATAAATGTATATTAGTATTCTGACAGCACATTATATCTGTCATTCCTGTAACATCATAATTATGAACAATCTTTCAAATAATTTGCCTAACTATGAAAAGTGGACAATCGTTTCTTCTTAATTCGCTGCGTCAATACTGATTTAATATTCTCTGTATAAAACCAAATGTATATAGCAAACACATCAATTCACAACAATAGTTTACCCATGGCCTATCACGTTGTGTGCCTTTTTGCTGCGGCTTGTTGACATGTTGAATGCTATCCACGGCTATCCACCATTTTAACTAAAAGCTTCCAATGTTGTCTATGGTAACGATCCGTCGATAAGAGGCTAGTTCTGATTGGTTGATCGAAACCCAACGGCAATCGCAATGCATCAAATTTTATAGATGTAGCATTTTATGATCAACGAAAATGGTGAGTATATATGTAATATATCTCTAAAAGGTAACATTTCTATACTTATATTCTATGTTTAGGGTTTGGGAACACTATAACGGTAGAAAATCCCAAATTACAGTGAGCCAATCAACGATGCTGTATCAAGCGCGCACCGACTTTATCAGCCTCGTTTTGGAGGTAAAAATTACGTAGCCAATAATATGAAGAAAAATGGCGACTGTAAGTACTAGATTATGCTACTCTTTAGATTTAGACATCAACTGCTCCTTATTGGAACTGAAATACGCTTCGACACTTCGCGAAAGTGTTCACTATTTCTTTATTCGTTGACTGTTTGATTATCGGGCCATAGAATGCCCTATTTTCGATTATTTGTTGTTAGAAAAAGAGCGCCGACAGTTTGAAAATTCAACAGGAGAGTGCGATGCCCGGCAAGTCGCACAGAGTTGTCATTCTTGGTTTTCATCAATGGACTTTTTATACATTTTGCTACATGTTTAAGTATATAACCATTTTTATTTTTTTTCAGCCGGAGCCAAGTGGGGCCGCATCAAGTAATGGGAGTAGTCCTGGTATGTTTTATGTTTCTGACGATTATTTGTTTAGTCATTGTGCGGGAATCGCGCTGTCTGCACTGCATCACGTAATGTTTTAGGTCGTGTTATGATGTTGAATGAACAATGAAACTATTTTTATTGAATTATTTCTCAACATTAAATTGATGCAAGTTACTCCAGTCTTTGAATGTCATTGGATTGACGAATCAATTAGTTTGCTTTGTTTTAAATATAGTACATAAAGTTGGCCAAAGT
>ENA-OREC01001090-OREC01001090.1-marine-metagenome-genome-assembly--contig:-NODE-1090-length-12932-cov-13.778996_pt1 | contig 12932 bp, 4 predicted proteins | sample MGYA00248626_ERZ508543 | MGnify/ENA primary metagenome ERZ508543 (study PRJEB26211, sample SAMN05518279) | marine metagenome | isolation source: Puget Sound, Washington, USA | host: Bankia setacea... | reverse complement strand
AACAAAATGATGATCTATGGCCAGAAACAAATGATACTTTATTTGTGAGAGAGAGGAAACTTTATTTGTGACAGAGAAGAAACTATTTGTGACAGAGAGGAAACTTTATTTGTAACAGAGAGGAAACTTTATTTGTGACAGAGAGGAAACTTTATTTGTGACAGAGAGGAAACTTTATTTGTGACAGGGAGGAAACTTTATTTGTGACAGAGAGGAAACTTTATTTGTGACAGAGAGGAGGAAACTTGTGTATGTACTTGTATACTTTAGAGGTCCCCTGATCTGCTATAATAAATTGTGTTTAAAAAAGCCTTAATCCATTCATCGCTGGCTGATTTCGTTATATTTTGCAAACTCCAACGTCTCCCCATTTACAGTAGTTCATAAACTTGGAACAATAATAGTGTTATATCATGAGGTTATACGTATCATACACTGCTGTCATACCTGACACTTTTGTATCAAATGTTAAAAAATAAAATCTTAGAACATTTAAACTATAGATACCAGTGCCTTGGTTAAAGTATCGATTGACTGTGGCAGGATAAATTAGATTTTTTTTTTCCTTTTTTTTTTTATCAGGTTCGATCTCCTCACCATCTCACTGTTACATGTCTGGTGATAAATACAATACCATATGTAAATCTAGTGGTGAAAGCAATAAAATTCCAAGTGATATTGAATAAAGAAGCTGTTAGTATCGGTATGCATTTACTACTTAAAATGACCTTTAAAGTGAGGGAATTCGACTCCAGTTTTTTTATCTCAGTCTTTTAAATAATTCATCTTTACTACTAGAGTCAGCATTAATGTTTCACTATGACACGCGATCTGACCTTCCAAACAGCTTGATCAAGCACGCCATTTGTTTTACATGATCACAAACATGTTAATGTACTATCAGAACACATTGACTTGAGTTGGGGAATGAAATGGTTCTATTGAATAAAGAAGCAGATAGAACCGTTTTGCATTTATGACTTGAAACTTACTACTTTTGCCTGAAAGCCAATTCCAAAGTATAGGCGTTGTTTTACACAGTCAGTAAATAAGTATGTTGTTTGTTTTCACACTGGTTATAGTGCCAGCAATAAAGTGCACATATTTGGCAACATTAGTCTATTGGGTTTTCTTGGGATGATGTAATTGGTTTTGTTATGCCTAGAGAAAACCACAGCCTGTTAATTTTTGTCACGATTTTGGAACAGATTTGATTAGTGTTCCTTGGGTCTATTACTCTTGAACTAAACAGTGAACTCTACATTGAATGGCAAAATATTGAACACCATGAAAACGTAAGCTATATAGATATAATGAAGCTGTTTAACAATATCATTTTAGTGCAGAAACCAGAAATTGTTTACTTTTAGGTTATACCCAAATTCGAGAGATCTTAATAAGACATGAGAACAAGATTTTATTAGAAAAAAGATTGAGTTTTATGTTAAGTATACCCCAACCTATTGAAGGAAGGTCACAGTCAGGGATAGCTCTAGTTTTTGTTTGCAAGGATCCAGTTGTATAGACTAGAACAATACTTGTCATACAGAATTTTCCCGTCTGAGATACATCAGTATATCTGGGGTTTTTTAACTAGTATTTAAATCTCCCTTTGAACAGATTACATGTTTAACCTTGCTGAGTGTATGAGCTTTTGTAAGTTTTTGTTGTGTAGACGTGAAAAGATTGATATTTCATCAGTCATTAAACGTGAATTTCTTCATATAACATGTCAGCACCAAATTCTGCACACACACAATTATGTGGTTTTGAGTTTGTAAAATATGTTAAAGTAGCATTTAAAATCAAAGATATAAAAAATAGCTTTGCGGAAGAAAGATTAAAAGATTTATATACCATTTACTTTCATATGAACATTAAACATCATAGAATCACTAGCTTGAAGATCTGTGATATGAAGTCATTTCAATAGCTAACAGCCCACATCTTTTACATAAATTTCATAAAAAAGTGACATACAGCCTCAATAGACCCCAAGCTGTTACAAAAGTGATGGTAACCTGTACTTTTAAACTGAAGCACTAAATGTTAATTAAGATATCACACATTTATAGTCAAAATATTTTGGCCTTATCTTAAGTTTTTATGATAAATGCGAAACAATTTGAACCATGCACAGTTCAAGCAATCCCAGATTTGAATGTAAAACTAATGTCAAGATATCTTAGTTACAAATGTGTTAAACTCTTGATTTTATGCTCAATGTGAAACAGTTTAAACAACAGTATATTAGCAATCAGAGACAAGAATGTGGATCTGCCGCAGCTTAATATGAAATACATGGCAGTTGGGACAGTTCTGTGTTTAGACCTTGGTTTACATGTTGTTAATACAATGTTTCTTTCATTGGTACCCTTGATTAATTTCTTACCTCATATAGTTTGGTTTTCTGGAAATTCATTTTGTACATTATTCTGTTGAAAAAGAAAGTTTCCTTTTCTATTGACAAGAATGTTCACCGCTTGTGATCAAAAGTGTGTCTTTAATACTTTTAATAACCCCTCAGTCATGCAGGGAAAGTTGTCAACTACTAACAATGTAGAGACTAGCTTTGTACTGATTTTGTAGTTCTGCAGCTGGGTTAGTTTAAGTACTGCCAATTACCTGTTTGAAATTGTGTTAAATCCACAAAAACAACACAGAAACAACACAGAAACAACCAGACAGGTGATAGATACGGTGTGCTCTTATAGTAAAAAACAACAGCATTTTGTATGATTGTAAATATAACAAACTTTCACATCTTTCTTGCAATGCACACATAATTATTCATAGATCTTGATTCTTCTCTATGTTTTTTTGGCACCTGGAAATATTTAAACTTGCACCTGTAAACGTTAAAATCGAAAAGATAAAAAAAAATCAATAAGATAAAAAAAATCAATGGTCCCTCCCGATATTGATTCATTGTTAATTCGTCATAAAGGAAACAATTTCAATTTCCACCCTTGCCGAGCTGTTCTATATTTGACAATGAGAAGCATAAAAATCAATGAACATTTCAACGCCCTGATCAGGTATTGTGTACCCTCTCGTTTTGGAAACAATATCAAATTTTATGCTAATTGACATGCTTTTGATTAGTAAGAGGGTTGGGTTACCTTAGATTAGCATAACACTGATAAACTGTGCATGTCAAATTTCAATCTATACTGATACACCTACCAATTTGAACTATTTATTACGCACATTTATCTCATAGCTCATTTTGCTGAGTGTTTTTGATGTGTAAGCCAAAACGGTGGATGTTCGTGACAATAAAGAAATAGCTGAACCCATTATCTTATCAACTGTCAACAAGGCTCAATATACACACCTAGAGTTCATTGGAAAAGGGCCATAACTTTCTACCATTTTCATATAAATTTATGTCAGTTTTCCTTTTCAACCCCCGATATGTTTCGACATAAGTAAACTACTGGTTCATCTTGGCATCAAAGATTGCGGGGGAAATTCAAGTGCAAAACCTGGGGACTTGAATCAGCAGTATGAGGAGTGAAAGCGGCAAAGGGTTCTAAGTGCTGTTGAATAAGGAAGTAGATAGAACCCTTTCGCATTCAGTGCTCGAAAATTGATGATGACGGGCAACAATGTACATTAAATTAAAATGACTGACCACATTGGCCTCGTGTCATTGTGAAACACTTTGAATCACGGTTGTTAAACTCAGTTACTCTCCATCTTAACACGAGATGAAAGGCCTGCTATACATGGTCGCTGTCACGAGTACTCTACGATGTTATGAGAATATAAAGGAGCAGTGTCTATTGTGTCGAATGAACCTGGCCAACCAGACGCTTGCTTGACAGCGACGACGTGTTAAAGAGTTAAAAATAGCAATGTCGTCAACGCGTGGAAATGTTACGGAGATCAAATCACAAATCATCATGTTGAATTATTTGCTCTTTATTTTTTACATGATTGGGGCGGAACGATCTGGTTCTTTTTAAGTTTATATGCATGATTAATTATAGGGGACAAAAAATACTCGTCATTGACAGTGGTTGGTGGTTTGACTTGCTTTCAATGGTGCATTCAGAGAGCTATAAGAGTGTGGTATAAGTGGAAGTGTTGTTGGTGTCGATGCACCTAACACTTAAGTATATTACACAGAGAGGTGACTTGTTCTTCTATGGTAGTAGTAGCAATACAAACGTCCTAACGTGGAGTTGAACTGTGTGTGCAATGTTAGTAATGTGATGCTGAATGATAAGTGAATTGGTAAACTCTACAGATGACTTACGTATATACGGTCTTAATTATTGTACACACCTGGAGGCTGGCTCGTTAAAGTGTCGTACGACTGTTATCTCACCTTATATAAATGTGATGAACTTGGACCAATGGTAGGGCAGGATAGTGGCATAGTATAGTTGGGATAGCAAAAAAGCAGACCTCGGATTATTCATATTGATGAAAACACATCTCAGAGCAACAAGATGGTTTTGGGAATGATAATGTAAAAATGGATTTTAATTTACAGATTATTTGTTGGAATGTTTAAAAGCCCTATATCAGTGAACACATTTTAAAACTCTTGTAGAGATAAATTTGATGTCTTATCATCGTGTTATTGCAATCATAAAGTTTCAATTGTGAGAATCATAATTGGTATAACAAATAAAGATTGGATTTGAAGTCTTTCATTTATTCATTAACTATATAGTAGGACTTTACCACGATTTTCTTTTTTTAATCTTTATGAACTAATTCGTTGAGATTTTGAGTTTTTAACATCAGGTATTGTTGGCTAATAGTGTAAATGTGAAGTATTTAAGGTTGCAATTTGTTGTTTTTGCTATGAAGATGTTAATAAGTTAACCACATTACGTCAGACTGGGTGAATATTTATACCCATGTTGTTTATATAATATGTAAGGTATTTGAGAGTTTATTTGTTATATATTTGCAGTGAGAGTGGATTCAGTCTTGTGGAGTCACCTGTACCTTCAGCCAGAACCTCTGAGTAAGTAGAAACATTTACCTGGTACTATCTTTCAATGTTACGAATATTTAAAGTGTGTAATTTGTTGTAATTTATGCGTGTACCAGTAATTATTGCAAGTTACTAATTTATGTGTTAATTGTACTTGTGTTATTGGATAATGAACATGTTGATATTTGCATGTTGATTGAATATCTTTTTTCTAATTTAATGAAGTTGTTGATGTTTTAAAACAAAATGGTAGTCAAGATTACGGTATTTAGTATTCAATTACAGAAAGAGTTGAGTTGCAATTGCACACGTGAACAGACGGTGATATTTTAACGTATATGATTAAACAATAGCATGTTACGACCACTCTTATGTATAGTAGTAGTCCAAACTGCACATTGTTTACTAGTTTTAAATCTATTGAACATAAAATGAATAAACAAATATAAATCAAAATGATGTCATAGTTTAGGCATGCATTAATTGAAGGTGCGTCAGAAAATGTATGAATTGATGCTGCTCATAAATTACGTTGTTCAATAACTGAATTATTTATGACAATTCATTAATATTGTTTACTGATTATTAACAATGTAAACAATATACAAACTATTTATGTTGATCTAGGAGTTGTTCTGTTTAATGTAACATTAATTTACATGTTCCATATTGCATTATCTACATTGATTACTCATTACAGAGACATTTTATAAAGACGGCAACATGTCATGAATTGTTAATGGAAAAAGAAATGAAATGAAAAATGAGATTGTTTTAACCAACTTTTTATTCAAATATATCAGATTGTTTAGTATATTAGAACAATGGTTAGGCCATCATCTTCACTACTGGACATGTAGCCGGCATCATGTAGCAAATCTCCAGTCAGTTATAGAGATCATGTGTGAACGGGGTTAAAAAATAGGACATTTGAAGTGCAGTTGTCTGAGAACATGAGGTTTTACAGGGGTGACTTTTGCTTTACATTCTCTCCCCACATTCCGTGAAGGTCAAAATGCAGTGATATCCCAGAATAAATATTGTTTAGAGAGATTACTCGGTGGGACATTTTTGATGAAATTCTTGTTTGTTATTAGTTAAAATAATGCTAGACATACTGGTATAGTGACAACTGTCTGGGAAAGGTCGTTGGAAAGGTAGGACTCCTGCGATGTGTCAGTCTTAACCACTTGGACATGAATTGCATCACATTAAGTAAATGGCGCGGTTTTGTAACAGTCGGAAATCAACATAATGAAATAAGTTAAAGGTTTATGTTGGAAGTTAAAGTAAAAATTAACATTGCTTGGATTTCTATTTGAATTTAGAAGAGCTAGAAATCTCATTTGGAAGATGGAAATAAATTGGCATTTAATTGTCTGGAAATAATGCGACATGTCAATTTCCTCGTCTGCTTGTAAACATGTGGAGGGTTAAACATACCAACATGCCTTAGTTTAAAAAGAGGGAAAGGGACGTTGATAAGGAATACAATGATTTAAAAAAAATGTCCAAAGGTTTCGATACAGTGTGCTGCATATTTACAACTTAACAAAAGTCACATTCACCGACCAACGCCCCATTATACATTGTTGATATTTACCTATTGATATCAAGCAGACATGTTACGTCATTTTACAATAAGAGAAGTGACGTTATCTTATACAACAGAAGTTCTCTTATTTCAGAGCCTTTGGTATTTGGTTAAAAGATTTTATATATAAATAGGACAATTACATTCACAGTCCAGCTTAAAATATTTTATAGATAGAACAATTGCATTTGCGATCATTGATAAATTGAAAAAAGTTACGACTTGTTGCATCAATAATCCTGTATTTACTTTAGTGCACATAATCCTATTTGTGTTTCAAATGTGTTGAGAAAAATGTAACTAATGTGTAAAGCTGATTTTATAGTTTTTGTCCTGTTCAATCTAGATATTTAAAAGATTGTAGGAGTAAGATGTAAAGAGTATTTCATGTTTGCTGCAAGATTTATTGGAAAAACAAAGTGATTTTCTGAGGTAAAGGTATTTTTATGCGACCACAAGTAAATAGCTAAGATATGAACACTGTAGGCCACACCTCCTGTTACTATAGATAGATATGTGAAATACCGCGGCAGTATTTCATCAAGGTACAGCTACAGTAGTGGTATACCGTGCATACTGCTAATTCAATAATGGTGTAGCAGTGAGCGTGACTTATTTAACTCTGAACTGTTCACGCAGGTTAAGCTCAGTGTGAAGGAAGATTTAAGACGTGGATTTAAAGTGTTACATGACAGCTGAATTAAAAGGGTTTAACCTGTAACTTGACTTAGACGTGATAGGTGATAAAAAGTAAGGCTTGCAATTGTAACACGAGAATTAAATGGATATACGTGTTAAAAGTTTAAACATCCGAGTACAATACAACGGAAAGATAAGGGATAAAAAAGGGCAAAGGAGTTTAGTTATTACTAAGTGAAAGCAGCTTTATCATTGTTATAGTTTTATTGATGTTGGACTGTGATATTAGCTTGTGGATTTTATGGTAATATTTTGTTTTATAGTGATATTTCCAAGCTTGTTCTATGTTAAGTGATAAAGGGAGTTTTAACTTTTTGACGTCTGCATCAAACTGTTTGGTGCTTGGATATTTACACGTGACTATACAACTAAAGAGTATTGGAGTACACAGGGGGTCTTTAATCATTTGTTAATTTGAAATCGTTGGAGCTATTTGTTGTATGGATGTTACTGCGATAGGACGGATTTTTGTAACGATAAATGTGGTCTATGTAGGCATAGGAGCGTGGCTTTACAACTGCTGGAAATGGTACGTGTACTTTATAATGACAAGTCTACATACTTAACTACATTAATGATTTGTATTGTTGGATTCAATATAATTTTCAAATATTTAAAAATAAGAAAATAAATAGATTCAAGAACCATTGTTATTTCCACATCTTATAAGCTTTATTTTTTTCTGATTAAATAGAAATTTTAACGTTACTGCATGGCACACAGGCTGCATCATTCATTTCTCAATATACCTGTACTTTATTACAAAACATTATGAATTGTAAGTATGCAGGTAAATGGGAGGTGGGTGGTTCCTGATGCTTGCATTTATTATTTTGCATTTTTTGGGGGGTGAAATGTTATATAACTTTTCATAATGTTTTACTGAATTAGATAATTATGTTAAAAAATCATAAAAGATAATAATACTCTTAATGTGATTCTTTATTCACTGTTTTGTGCCAGTTGAATAAGAAACACAAAAGAATGTTTTTGCGCCAAAAATTGCATTTCTATTTTTAGAAATGATCTCATTTCTTTAAATGATCTCATTTCTTTAAAACTTCATTGGGATTAATGATAAATACAGATAATTTCATTTGTATTATTAATACTCTTCAACTTACTACATGTACATTTAATACACTTATCAGTATAAGTTTACAATACTTTGAATCATAACTATAGTTTCATATTGCAACTTCGCAGAAAGAATACAGATACAACACTTTCAAACTTGTTCATCGATGTATTTAAACCAGAAAGTTACATCTTTAAACTTCCTTATTGTTTGATCATGTGATCTATACGACTTCATCCTAAGAATTATTCACTTAGTACTCTTGAGTTGAGTGAATTGTTTATTATTGTGTCAAATGTGCAACAAATATTTACAATTTGAGTGTTTGCTGCCCTTTTAAAACACATTGGGTGTCAGTCTAAATGGGTGCCAGTCTAAATGGGTGTCAGCCTAAATGTACAAGCTGTTGAAAAGTGTGTAACAAAACGAATCAGTTAGAAATAAGTTTTAGGTGTGATCAATAAACAGAGCAAACAATCAGGGCTGCATTTCAAAATTATTTAATCCAGCTTAGGTTTAATCCAAAATACTTACTTCAGACCAAAATCAGACTGAGTTATTTGGGAAGTTAATAGTACAACGAATCTACCGTTTACCTATACATCTACATAAGCATCAGTTATATTTTTAAAAGCAAAACACCAACATTTAAAACAGCCAGCAAATTTTAGGATTAACACTGAGTTTATAAGTCATAGATTATAAAATTCCAGCCAAGATACTCTAGATTTTGTCTAAACATTCCAAAGGGCACTGTGCTCTAATTGCAGGCGTCATCATTAATAAATGCCTTTAATTGGGAGATGTAGACAATTTTCACCATGTCATTAAAGTCTGTCGTCGTTTAACAGAGAAATATTTGGAAATATAATTTAATAAGAATCATCAAAATAGCATATTATAGGTATCTACAGCTGTTTTAATTGCTATGTGTCGAACAAATAAACAGCACAGAGAAACTTGTAATGCTATTAAATGTATATAAAAAAAAAATCAGGTTGAAATTAATTTTTCTCGCTCCCTTCAACATTAAGTCTACAGATTTCAATGTTGTCTTTATATTGTATGTAGTACTTAATAATGTACAGGCTTTAGGTTAAAATGTACCTACACATGTTTACTATCATTTCATTATCAGAATACTACAACAAACGTTATCTTTTTAAGAAAGCATGAACTGTTATCAAATATAATGTAAAATGGAGGCAATGAGTGGCAGTATTTGGCAAGAAAAGGCGGCATGATTAGTCTTCTAAATAAAATAAAAAAATTGGTGTGGGGGGGGGGGGGGGGGGGGGGGGGATGAATGCATTTGAGAGAGGCAATCTGGAGTCTCACTGAACTTTACTCCTATGTTACTGCAACTGCATGCATGACAGTAGTGTGAAAAGTCTAATTTTACAAGATCTATTTATGTACAGTAGCATTGCAGTATAATAATCACACTTGTACAATGTAACCTTAATACTATCGAGTCATTTGACAATATATTACAGTGTCATACCATTAACAGGTGAATAGTTAAATGTATAAATAATTTAGATACCTTGTTAGTTCATTCATTCATCTTCAACGCTGTTTGGATTCCATTGACTTGTGTATCTAAATGAGAAACTAGTGTTAATAAAACTTCAAGAAATAAATGAAAGCCCTATTTATTTAAACAAATAAAAAAATATATAATGTTACTTGAGGATTAAATTAAAATCGCTCCAAAAAACTTCTGTACTTAAATGCAGGTAAATTCCACTCGTCCTACTGGCCTGGCAAGTGGTTTTGGATGCAGGACAAGTAGAAATTATAAAATCTGTAATGCAATTTTCATATTTCATATTTTCATTTTCATTTTCGTATCTGAGGCCGGGCTGTGATTTCCAGATTTTTCATACCCTGTACTTGGTGTCACCTGAAATGGATCGGTGCACTGAGCAATGGAATTAAGATTAATAAAAGCTTTGATCGTTGAATATATCATGCAGTCGTTAAATGTTATGCACTTTTGACCTGACTGATGTAGCCGTGATGCCCTAGATGGGTTTAACATGATATTGGAGGCTCAAGCTGTACAGTTAGATATTATACATGGGTAAAAGTGAAAGTAACCTAAAGAGATGGAAGTGTAGCAAGAGATAGGTCAGTTTGCCTGTTACCTCTTTCACTATCACATCATGCTCATTGTTACGCCAGGTTTCTACTTCATGAAGATGATAGGATCACCTTAACAGCATTGGTATTTTACAAGGAGAATGTATTATTGTATAAGTGACATTTGATAACAAGTTAGATAAAAAAAAGAAGTGTCCCATTTCGTTCATAATACTCTTTTATTCAGGTCACATTCTACTGTTGATGTTTTATTAAGGTCATGCAAACTGAAATTAAAGAGTTGAAGTAAAGTTTACTTAAGTCACAAAATTAGATATAGGTATTAATCACCAGTGTAAAGATGTCACCAAATCCATGTAGAGTTCTTGTCTAGGCATCAGCATTAATCATATGTAAGAAAAACGCTGTAATATCTATGGTATAACAAAAGAACACCATTAAGAACACTAGATTTTACACAAGCAAAAACAGGTTCCAAAAATGTCCATGGCGTATACCTGAAAATATAGCATCCCTATTTTGGTAAAGTAAGAAAACAACATTATCAAAGCTCACTTGCAAACCTAAACAAAGCTTACACAAATTTGTATGACTCATAATCTTTGACAGAAACAAACTCCCTTGTAAGCAAACCTAACCATTAATAAAACTAAAGTTCCAAGTAAGTGCTGAATGTGGCGTAACAGGAAAACAATAGAGAAGGAAAAATAGCTGAGCATTGCAGGATGTTGTTGGGAGTCTTGTTGTTCCCACATGACTTGTTTTCGTAGTATCGATCCCGACATGACTCACTCATGAATGGCATTCTTAGACAGGCTGGTTACTGGTACGTGCCGCGATATGTAATCAATACCCACAAAATGATCGCCCGATGTCAAAATGTGTTCATGTCAGGCCATCAAAACTATTAGGACTGACATGATCTGTAATTTTGTTAGTGAGTTTCGAGGTGGTATAGATATAGACCTGTCAAATCTCTCCTCTCAAGTTATCTACACACCATGCTCATAATGCCCCACAACAATTCACTGCATGATCAAATATGTTGTGAGTTGGTTGTTTACTATTTAAAAATAATTGTTCAGTGAGTTATGCAAATGTGATAACTACGGTACAATAGACGTAGAGGCGAGGACGAGCTTCATTCTGACCTTTGCCACAAACAAATAGTTTCAAGGGGTTACCGAGTAATGATTAGCGATGGTTATTTATTTGTTTCTTAATTTGGCTGAGGTTTTATGCTAAATAGGGTTTGGCAAAGGTTTTATGATAATAAGGCGAAAGGTTGAACATTTGTTTGTCCTTATCTGTGTATAATGAATGACGTATATTTGGCGGCGGTCGTTACAGTTACAAACATACATCATTCAAATATTCCGCCCTCGTTACTCAATTAACAATCTTACCTCACAGATGGTCTAGACGATGTGCATGTACGTATATTGTGCTTGATCTGGTACTTTCTAGAAAATCAAAAAAAGACGCCTACATGTACATAGGTGCGAGTGCAGTGTACATGGTGTTTGTCACGTAGCACCTGTCAACTTTGATGGCTCTTTACTGTCCTCGATGTGGCGCCCTCACGTGTATAATCAAATTTAGCTTGTCCCTCATTGAAAGCAAACTAACCTAAGTCCCCCTCCCCCATAGTCTGCTCTTTCAGTAGCACTTAGTTTTACTTTCAGTTAACAGTTTGACTGATTCTGGGTGCAAGAATGATCTAAATTCTGTTTGATACGATATATAGATAGTGTGCTGTGAACTATATATACTTTCTAGTCGACAGTCATGCTACAAATACTATACTAAGCTTTTCGTTTGTTTCTATACTCCAGCTAGATACACCAGTTTCACACTATACTTGGTGGAATCTTTTTTAGCATGCGGTATTTCTGATAGCTCATTATCATATGTTATACAAAGGTTGTGTTGTTGTGTGATTGCAGGTTCGTAGATAAAGCCATCAAAGCCACTGTGATAGGTCACCTATTTGGGGACGAGTCGTCACTGCTCAATGCAAGTATCGACACCACCATCAGGGAGGACCATACTGATTCAGGTATGTTCAGAAATAGTGTTGAAAAAAAATAAAAATATAAAAATTCTTTAAAATAATACTTTCAGAGATAATATATTTATTGTAGATATATAAATAATAAACATTAGACACCAAGGTTCAAAATATGTAATAATTGTTAGTTACTACTTGAATATAATAGTTGGTGAAATTTTATACTCATCTCTTTCGCTAAATCAGTAAATGATGAAAAAAGTAACGTAATCATTGGAATTAAAAGAGGTCTAAGTTAAACATAAACATACTTGATCAACATTCCCTCCTAAGTTAACCATAAACATTCCCTCCAAGTTAAACATAAACATACTTGATCAACATTCCCTCCTAAGTTTACCATAAACATTCCCTCCAAGTTAAACATAAACATACTTGATCAACATTCCCTCCTACCAACATTCCCTCCTACCAACATTCCCTCCTA
>ENA-OREC01001089-OREC01001089.1-marine-metagenome-genome-assembly--contig:-NODE-1089-length-12937-cov-13.578460_pt1 | contig 12937 bp, 8 predicted proteins | sample MGYA00248626_ERZ508543 | MGnify/ENA primary metagenome ERZ508543 (study PRJEB26211, sample SAMN05518279) | marine metagenome | isolation source: Puget Sound, Washington, USA | host: Bankia setacea... | reverse complement strand
TATGTAGCCAGTGCTTTATTGGAAAGGCTCTTTATGTAGCCAGTGCTTTATTGGAAAGGCTCTTTATGTAGCCAGTGCTTTATTGGAAAGGCTCTTTATGTAGCTAGCACTTTATTGGTTAATTTCTTGGAATAAATTAATTGGTAGCTTATGTGTTACTTGAAGTTCTGTATGTAGTCAGGTAAGCTTGAGAAAAGGTGTCTGAATAGCCTAGCCTGGGATAATGGGAATATATATAAAGACTTAAAAGAGTAAAGGAGCTGTTTGAGATAAAAAGAACTTTGATTTAGGGTTTCTTGGAAGAAAAGGGTGTATTTAATGTTTAGGAGAGTGCAGAAAGGTGGTACATATTTCACAAGCAGTGTCAGGTGATATACTTGGCAAAACATCTAAATCATAATTAGCATTCTATGATACACATCTCAACTGTTAGTTATTCTATGTAAATATATTTAGGAATAACATGCCTGCACATGTACACAAAGTTGTTCCTTTAATAGGTTAGAGTAAATGAAAATCATAATGTTCGAATTAGCAAAATCTCTCAGAATTCCTTGATTATTAAATACATGTAGTTAAAATGAAAATTAAAACTTACTTCTGAGAATTAAAGAGTTTCTTAGTTATAAATCATTTTCTTCCTGACAAATACATTAACTACTGTTCTGTAAATGAATCATTTGAATTCTTTATTTCAATTTCATTTTTACTATCCACATTGTAACATTTTAATAAAGTGTAAGAGTTTACAGGTAAATTAAATACTACAAAACAAATTCTTCACAGCTGATCCTTGGATTTCCTTTACTTTGCTGTAACAAAACAATGGCATGGAATATTCTTAGATAATAAATATAAAATGTTAGAAAACTTGTTCAAACACAGGGCAACACCATGCAATAAAACAGTACAGGTTGTTGACAGGAGTTTTGTTGTTGTTGTTGTTGCCAGTGGTATTGAGTTGAAATACATTGTAGTATCAACACGGTATGGATTATAAACATATTTCTTTCTCTTGCATATTGTGTGATGATGGAGAGAGAACTTGACTGCATTGCAATCAAGAATCTTAAACTTAATACAGGGTCAAGTGTTAACAGCACTATCATTTTCATCTTTGACCCAATAATTTTATGAGACCTTTCTAATGCTGAATTTAATGTAATTACTTTTATTTCTTTAATTCAAATAAAATTAATTATAAACATGTGATACATTACCAGGCATCTACAAGACTGTTTTAACTGTACTCATCTTCCATCAAGAGTTACACCAGTTTCATGATCAGCTCTTGAAACCTGCATGTACTTTACTGGTTTTAGTACAAATTAAGAGATATAACCCCAATTAATTCCACTTATTGTTTTTTTCAATGAGCAGAATTTGATCTACGTTTAATATTAACTCAAATTAACCTCATATCATTCAATTTTACATTCTCTTATGAAGTGAATGTGCTTCACCTATATTGCAATTTAACATAAATAAACCTACATTTTGAGTTTTCTTTTCATTCGTCTCCATGATCTCATTTCCATCTACATGTCTACCAGTATTTACTTACAGTTAACCTACTTTTGATGGAATAAACTTGTAAAAATGCACTACAACTTAATTGTACTTTGATAGAGTAGATCTTAGCAGCCTTTAATCACAGAATGTTAATACTAGATTTCAATATGGTAGTACTTTACGCTACAGGTTCATTTCTTATCTATTTACAAAATGCAGCAATAAATGGCTCTGAATAATGTCTTATCAATTATTAATTCACCAGTATGTGTTATTTATGTCCTCTCAAACTTTGCCAAAGTAGAACACGCAACATAAGTCTAACCTTGTTCCCTGATGGAAATATCCTGGTATAAACTTTAACCACAATTCAAATGCAATCCTAACGACATAACAATACCGTAACTTGTAGCCAAGCATCGAAGCTATCAGTGTGCCACTTGAGTTTATTAGGTTTGAAAGAGGTGTAACAATAAAGTGAAGAGTACTAAAAATGTGCCTGCACTTTCGATCAATCTGAGCGCCAGAGAATGTATAAACAATGACGTCAAGTGTATCAACTTGGTGTCCTGTGTATAAATATGGCTTCATTTTTCAATGCAGTCAAAATTCTTCTATGTCTTTCCAAGTAAACAACATTTCTCAGCCTGCTATACTAACCATTGATGAACTGGCAAAATAATTCCACATATGTTGCCTATTCAATGATTCATGGTTTGTACTTGTCTTTGAATCTTTCCCTCCAAGTTACCTGTCTCTATATCTGTTTTCATAAGACTTGAACAACAAATCCAGGTATTATTTGTGTACCAATCATAGTTTACAGCACTTCTTGGTTGAATTGCTGCAACTGTTGTTGTAACAAGTAGATTTGTTAATGCAATAAATGCTCACTTTCTTTTACGGTCTGCTGAGACTCGAGTACGTGTGCACTTATGTTATGCATGTTGTATTGTATTGCATGTATTCTATAGGCAGACACAACTACATCCAACTTCTTGTGAAATAATCTTTTAATATAAATTTTATACACAATTTGAATCTTAGCACTGATGCACACAATAAACAATAGTTTGTTGACAACTAGAAATGAAAAAGAAAACATCTATATGACTTACACAATGAAATAAATACTCCTTCCTTTCACATATATATATTACGCTTGGTCCCTTTATGTGTAACCATGGAAACCAATCTTGGCTGCATGGACGTAACAAGGGAGCAGCCATACAATGATATCATTATTCAGACATAAAATGAACAAAACATATTGAAATGACATAACAAGGCTAGTTTGAGTCTACTGCACTTTACATTGTTTATTTTGTGTTGTGAATATGATATTTATCTTTCAAGCATAAAACATCCAAATGCTTCGAGCTTCAATATTGTCCACAAGAAAGATTTGTTTTGTATTTAAATATTTCATTTTCACAAAAATTTCCTTCTTTATTCTTCTGATTAAATTTACTAAATAATTGCTACTGATATATATGGAATGTTTTGGCTCCATTAGTCCACCATACTATTGCATCAGTCATGTTAGAGGTACATGATCTACTTCTTCCACGTACAGTATACTAGATACATCTATATAATATAAACATGGTAAAAACCTATTGAATCCAAACTACAGTGGACGGTTAGAAGCGTTTGTTTTTTCTTTATCGTAACATTTCTTATACAAGAGTGGTGAAGAACAAAACATGTGAATATTAGTTTAAATTGTGTCTCAAAAAGCTGCAATAGAAGTTGCTGACTCGGCAGGTTTTTTGTTACTTGTTTCTATAGCCCATCAGTCTAGAAAGTGATACGTTTGATTCCATATTCGTTAAACCTGTCACTTGTACTAGGAATTGGGACATACAAACAATATCTGAGGTCAAATACTTATAAACAATTTTCCAGTGCAGCTCAAAGAAACATTTTTACAAAGTTTTCGGATTGGGGTTTTGGTGAAACTAAACTGTGTGCTTCCTCAAGGTGTGTTGTCAGTATGTCTTACAATTGCAAAGAGTGGAGATTTTGTAACTTTGCAGCGTTACTAATCTTGTTGTTAATCATTGCTTAGAAGCTTGGGCTTTGATTTGGCATGAAGCTGAGTGAATTTTGACCCTCTACCGTTTGCAGTTATTGCAAAGCACGTCTAGCACATATAATGGTAAGCTGCACATACACCAGCTCAACAGATGACTCACATTTGATATACTATCTCATCTCAGTAACTTCCCTTTACTAGTGCATCAAAGAATTACTTCCCTTGATGAGTGCACCAGAATTACTTCCTTTGATGAGTCCACCAAATAATTATTTCCCTTTGTGTTACCATAGACCATTTGCTAGGTCATTAAAATTCATCAGTTACTTTATTCCTTTTTTAAATCTATTATTAATCAAAGTATATGTTTGATCGTTGTAAAATACATATACGCTCCATCTATATCATGGTAATAATCAAAATTCAGTTCCCTTTCTCTAAATCTACTATCCTCCAATAAATACATGTTTAAACTACAACTCTCTACATTCATGCAAGGAGAGTACTTAAAGATATATATTGCGAGTATTGTCACTAATATACCAGAAGAAAGATTGGAAGAAAAAGTAATATTTTACCAAGAAGATAAAGCTAGAAAATTTATATATGGACATTAAACAAATTTTTATTCTGGGTAATACAGAGTGCTAATTTGTCACTTTACCTCTTACGTTGAGTTACGATGCTGTGCAAAGAATCAGAGAAACAGTTTAACCACATGTTTCAGAAATAAACAATTCAATTACTTAAGCTGTCTCCGAAATGATTAAGCTGTCGACGAGCTAGAAGTATAAAGCCACTAGATTTGAAAGTTCTCTGTAAGTAAATGAGAGCAGTGGTGGTACAAGAGTGTTCCAAGAACCCCACGGTTCTCCACTGGCCTAGAAATATAACAACTGTGTCAACTCCATGCCTAAACAACTCTACAATAACATGCAGGTAAAGGGTTCAAAAGTCAAACAGGGTCAAACTTCAAAAATAACAAGATCAAATAACTCGTTCTTTTCGCATAAAAAATACACTTGAAACTAAAAACTGATAATATTTACAAAGATTGGGGGGTTGGTATCACACCGTGCGATCAAACTGATTTTGCACAATGCTCTTGTTGAAATGCACACAGATTCTTTCAACCTTTATCCAATCCAACACAAAATATTTCAACGACATATCATATCTAAGGTGCTATAAACACAGAAAAAATGTTTAGTTTAGTACACATGTACAGCAAAATGTATGACAACACACAACGGTTTGGACGAAAATGGACAGACACACAAAAGGCATGACTTGATTTCCTTTTTTTTTGAAAATTGGCTTTTTATATATTATATGAATAATCTATGCTCAGAAAAATATACAACATAAAGCATGAGTAGTGAACTGGGACAGATACATTCCTTCTTTAAAATGTTCCCTGAACAGACGAAGACCATTCTTCTTTAAAAAAACATGGACAAAATGTGTCAGTGAATGTACATAACAACACTGAATATTGAATGATGATCGCAGAGTTAATCAATGTGAGGTTATATAATTGATCTTACAGCCATGACAGACATTCTTATATCAAGTGAATGTAATAAGTACAGATATCATTAAATGCATTTTTGCAGCAGTTTGAATATTAACGAGCTCATCAAGAAAACGTCTAAATATAAACATGCTTTAATTGAGGAGTTAATTTGAAAATTGGTTAAAAGTGATTAAATGATTGTAAAGTTATAAGGGTGTTGAACATTTACAAGGCCTTACAACACGGTCAACCTTTGTGTATCCATGTCATTTAGAACAAAAAGTATAGTGGTCTATAGGTGTTAAACTCTCTAACATTAGCAAGTATGCAGTGTGGAAAAAAATAACACAATAAACACGACTGCAACAATTAGAGAAATGACGTTCCACAGGTAACAGAATAAAACAGGGGTTTCTTTGTACTGTAACTGATTCACACTGAAAGCCTAGGGGGCAGTACCTTCTACTAATACAGCTTCAAAAAAATGAAAACGTAAAAAAACAAAGGAGAAAACTGTCGATTCTGTATGATGCGGTACCACGGTAAAAAAATTACTTTTCATTCCAGTTTTTGTTTCATTGCAAAATTAAAACCTACGTTTGCGTACCTCTGTACTGGCTCACCAGCAACTGGACAGGTATTCTAAAGAACAATCATATAGACATGACACAAGTGTTTCTCATGATTAAGCCTCAAGTACACATATACAAAACTACAACAAGATGATTGGGAAAAAAAGGTAGCCATAGCAACCTAAAAATGAATTCTGCAAATTGTCATTAATTCTCCATTTGGAATATGCTGTAAGCAGTTGTCACCATTGATATAGCAACATTACATGTATGGTTTGTTTGTTTACCAAGTATGTTTTATTAAATTACTTATTTGTGAGAACGACCTTTTAGAATGGCACCAGCAGACGTACTTAGCAATGTTACTGCTTAGTTAAATATCGTATTCTGTTGATTACGAATGGCACTAAAATTAAACTGACAAAAATGTGTCCGTAAAATGTGCTTTCTACAAATTTAACTCACTTTAAATCTAACAATAGACCACCATGTGATGAAATGTAAATAGATGAACAGTGAGCGAGTTTCAACACACAATGTACATTTGCTGTTTTTAGAAGGCTTATTGCAACACACCCTTTCATCTCGGTTGAATTGATAATGTCAAAGGGATGAAGTGTGTTATCAGGAAAACAACAGACTCAAAATACTGGCATGTTACCCCCATAGTGACAATATAACTTCAATGATATTAGTCAGTCTTACTCAATTTTATAAACTGGTCGAAGAGAGAACCTCATATCCCAGACTGTTTCACTCATTTTTACTCATTTATAGTTAACGGGAAAAAATGGTTCAAACTTGATGAAGATGTTGAGTCCTTTGAAGATGTAGTTTTTTGTTGTGTTTTGAAACTCTGTCTCACATAAAAGAGCTTAAAACTGTAGACACCAATATTACCAGGAGTCACTGACAGTTTTAACAATATATGTCTGAAAACAGTGACATAAGAATTACAACAGAACAAAGTTTCATTCACGTTTAACCATCGACCTTCGTATACCCCCAACTATGTTTGTTGCTCGTCCTTTATCATTTTTTTCACATTTTGTGTCATTTTTTATAAATAGGTTTTCCTTGCTCTAAAGTAACAATTATCAACCAAAGTGTTTAGTATTAATGTCTGTTAATGGCCTAGAAGTGTAAAAATTCCAAGTTATTATAGTCAATGGCGCTGCGTTATAATCATGCACACACACACAGTTTTAGCATTCTAAGTAATTAACATCAGTTATGCAAGGTAAGCTATAACCATTGTTCTTGGTTTGTAAGTTAACTTATTATCATGTCATGTAAACTGCAGCTGAAAAGTATTTTTAACTGTTAAATATTTTCAAATTTTGAAGCTAATACATGTTGGTTAATTTAAGACTAACTGTGTTCTGTTGGTAATTCTTACAGTACAGCAAAGAGGAACGATGATGAAACATTAAGTCCCAACACACTAAATGGAACACCAACAAGTCAACAAACATGTATGAACTAAAATAAAGAAATACCTTGGGGGGGTTAGACAGTGGGGGCAACGAGCAATTAAGAAGCTTCAAAGATAAGGGTATTACATTTGAAAAAAAAACAAGGGGGAGATAATGACAAGAAAATGCATGAAAAGGAGCATGTAACTCTCAAACCATATCAACAAAGGGAGGTCACTCTGTAAGTACTAACACCACTTCGAGAAGACAGTTAAAAACGTTTTCAATTCAATGATTAAACTTGCAGTCGAGATTATAGCATTTTACGTCAAAACATGAAGAATAAGCTAAAACACAATATTTATAATGATTCTGGGCACACACAATGTATCAAAGTACTAATATATCTAAACTGTGGAATGCTCATAAGAGAAATCACAGCTGTAGTGGAAAAAACAAAATTTGGACTCGAAAAAAAAGAGCATTTTCATACGTTACAGTAATACGATTAATATACATTATGAAAAAAACTGTCGTTAACTGTCGTTCAGACCTTTTATCTTTTATGCTTTCAATGATTACAGACACACATATTGCAAGTAGACTACTGTTATAATTACATTGCAGTTTGATAGATGTAAATTGGGGTCACACACTAAGTTATCTTGCAAATGTTTACTAATTTACATCTTTTTATATAATAGTTCACTGGTAGGCAAAATGCAAGCAAATGCCGTGCAAATTAACTGATTGCTTTGAACTTTTTAAAGGTTTTAAATGCTACTACAGGCAACTACACCTTGAGCTGAAAAATCTCGACCAAAATTTGATAACAAATTTCTTTCTTTTTGTTTTGGGCCTAAACGGGTGAAAATGAAACCCAATTGTGCTTAACTTCTTCAATTAGTCATTAATGCATATATACTCAAAAATAATTTTGTTTCAGGATTGTGCTTATGATCTGGACAAATTTCTTTCAATTTTAGATTGACCTGTGATTTCTCTCACTGAGCTGAGCCCCTGTACGAGAAAAAATATCATCCCAAATTCACTCGACGGGCACTTAGGCCAGTTTTCGTGTTTTTCTCTGTGTACTAACTGTTATACTGTTCATAAAATAAATGAGGCAAATGGGATATAGACTGCCCAAACTGCTAAAATCACAGCTAACTCTAGGTAAGATGTATTACCGTCTGTGAACTTGCGGGCGACGAATTTAAGCGTTTCGTCCAGTATGATGACTGGGATGGAGATCTTCAGCACAGCAATCCATTCAGTTAAGTTCAAGGGCGTGATCTGGAAGATTGTCTGAAAGAAGCAAAGTACAAAAGTATAAATCACTGATCTCCTCAAATGGATACGGAAGTATTATAAATCAGAGACCGTACTATCAAATACCCTCCTTACTGGACCATAGGTGTTTTTATTCTATCTACAATTTGTCAGTTTGTGATATTTAGGTCAGATATGACTATAATGTGACAACACCCTGATGCAGACATTAATAGCATATTCATAAACAATTTGTCTCATCACATAAAATTCTGTCACAAGATAAAAAGTTTTGTTTATCTTGCAAAGGGAAATAAGTTTTTTGTTTGTGTTTTTTATCAATTCTGTAAAGACCACTTAGACATCTCAATACAATACATGCAGGGTCTCCTTCTTAAGACAGACTAGTACCGCCACTTTCTGTCAGTCTGGATGGTGTTGAGTGCTATCTTATTGACATCAAAACAATATCATGCTGTTCTTTCTATAGAGTAGCAGAATTATAGAATAAGGTAAAAGTGTTTGTACTTACAGACATGACATTGGTGTACAGGATGCAGAAATGGAGGCCCATTGAGAGAGCAATGGCACCCAGCAACCATTTGTTTGTCCATGGTGGCATCACGACAAGTGACTGGTTCTCAGACAAGCTGTAATAGGGCAATGTTCAGAGTGAGAAACAAAGGGAACCAGCCTGTATAAAGATAACTTCCCCAGCAGCAGCAGACGGTATTACAACAGTAACTATAAACATTGATTAAACTAGTAGATGAAAATGAATAAGACAATCTACAACTGCTTCATCAAAACTGCTTTAAAAAGATATATCATTATTATTTTATTGTTCAATTATGTTAAAGACTTCATTCTTACTGCTTTATTAAGACTTTACATTCAAAACAATCTTTTACTAACATAACTTACAAGTTGTCATTATCAGACATTAAATTGATTAATAAAATTCTTGTCAGTAAAAAGTAACATTGTGTTAAAAAAACACTACTAGTATGGTTACATATAGAAATAACAATAGATATACATGTACACTGGTCAATAGTTTGTCAATAATTAACAAGAACCATAAAAAACAAAAACACAATTTGTTTTCTAAGATATAGATGTTTCTACCACACAAGTCCAGCACATCCATATAAATGTATAATAGTTCACATCAAAGCTTGTAAAACAGCCAACAAATATTCAGGGTTTTCTTTTTTTCCAGAATTTTCCTTTCAAACACCTTTCTTGTAAGAATAGCACAATTTGCACATAGATATATAACAATTTGGGAGTAGATCATATTTTAGGCCAAATAAGTACAAACAAATGTGCATCTTTTTTCTATGATTTTTTGTACCCTTGTAATGTTTTCATTAACAGCTGTTTTACAAATAATACTCATAAGCATAACAAGGCGCTAGTATAGCTATTGTACAGCCTAGTAAACCGTGATATATGAACCATGTGACTTACTACACCTATGTAATATCTCTATACAGTAACTTATTATTTCAGGTCAATTTCAAAGATTAGGAGATTGACTTCAGATGAGGAAAGATTATATTCAAATTAACAAATAATGTAATTTGGTCGTTGTCAAAAAGGTTAAACACATCAGATATTAATTTCCAGTTAAACAATGCATTATGAAGTCACATGTTTTCAAGGAGCACGGTATTTAGTATTGGTTCACATGATACAGCCATAGCTCATTATTTGTACAGCACATACAGCCACCAGCCAGCACAGCAGCGTCAATAACTACATCCTCAGCGGGTTCCATGGCATCACTACAACATCTACTGGTTACTGAGTGAATCACAACACTAGATAGATATTTGTGTGAGCTTTTTGTCAGCTTTTCCATTTAGTAATATTGCTGTTTTGCTAACCAAGAGGTGGTCACGTGAAGATGTTAAGTCGTTCTGCATTCTGCTAAATTACAAATTCAAATTCACAGTGTAGCCCTAACTCAAAATGGAGAGTGCATCAACCATAACTATCATCTGCTAGAAGGACACATGTTTTTGAGAGAAACACCTTTAAAACAATGTGCAAATGATTCACTAAGTATCCTTGATGATATAATCAACCGTAATCAGGCATTGACAATTAAGTCATAAGTTTTCTTCCAAGACCTTTAATATCTTTTACTTTAATGTTCTTTCGTGATGCTCTACACATTTTATTTGACCATCCTCTTAGTTAGCAGTTAGTACTTTTGTAGCAATTGTTTATAGCAATATTATTTCAGCACATGGTGAGTTCTGCTTCAGCGTAAAACATACACAACACACGTAGATATACCCAATGCGCTATATATACCAATACATACATCAAAAACTTAGGGATTCTAGACTTTGTATAAAAGCTGTGGCCCTAGTACGGTAGTAAAGCAAGTCTAGGTGGAGAGATCAACAAGCACATACAGGAAGATAGCACGCTAGCATCCATAGCCACCAACCAACAAGGGGGGTAATCTCTGGACTGACAGGATAACTCTTACTCATCTTAGTTCTTACAAATATATCGTTATAAATATTGAGTTGGGAAATAGCAGTACTTTATACAAGCATTTGCCAGCTTTATATTTTTGTTTGTTTTACACATCGGAAAGCTTGATAGGCAAATGATTTGAAGTCCAGTTATCCCCCCTTGCAGACTGGAAACGCACTACAACATACATTTCTGTCTGTCCTACATTATTTCAACAACCCCCTTTGCTGTATTTGGTCAACCATGCATACCAGTCTACTCTCACAGTCACATGACAACATCACCATGGTCACATGACTGCTGTCATTGTGATCACATGATGCAACTGAACCAATCAGACACAGCCACGTGATCACATGACAACTTCCTGCATGCTTAATTGTAGTGTCCTGTCCATCAGTTTTAGTTTTTTCTTATTAGTTTTAGTTGCTTAACTTTAGCAAAAGCCTGCTCTTATAATCTCAACAATATCAAGGGTTTTCATTGTGTGTCCCTTCAAAAGTAAAGATTTTAATCAGAGAACTAAAGAAATTGAGAGCAGAAAGATAGTTTAACAACAAAAATACAGAGATTATAAGGAAGGCTATACAAACAGATTGTTCATGGTTTTTTGTATAAAACGAAAGATAGAAAGAGAAGTGCCTGATTTTCACCTTCAGTAAGGTCCCTCCCCCTGCCATGTCTGTCACAGGACACAACAAGTTGTACTTGTTGACCCCTTACCTGTTGAGAGCATTTAGCATTTCTATGACGACTAAGACCGAAAGGGCCATCGTCATTGGTGTCGGGTGATCAAACACATCACAGTCCACTCCTACGAAACGCTCATCTTGTGCAAGACACTGAGAGTGATGGGTCTACACAAACGGGAGATAACTTCACATGGTTAATAACATCATCTACGAGAGCCCCCAAGTGTCTCTGTACACACTTGTTATATATCCTTTACCCATGTGACCCTGGATGGCTGGACATGTCAGTGCATGGAACATTGCTGTGAGGATGGATCTTCAGAGGTTTGTAGGAAATCTTCTGATTGAAATATGTATCCCAATTGTGCTTTCAACATTGAAGAATTTCACTGTTTTACATTTGTGATGGAATAAGCACAATGAAACCTTCTAGAACTTGAACAAATCATGGTCCCAACCCTTATATCCATACACAAACCCCATAGACTGTTCACGTCTAACCATCCAAAGTCACATAACAACTTAAGCCAAGTACTTTGATACAGAAACCTACAATGACTGCCAGAGATCTGAAATATTCAGTGCTTGTGGATGATTTGTTTCTGCTAGTGTTTATAAAATATACCTTAACCTTTTCAGATATTTTACTCTACTAAGTTTCCATGTCCATAATAATCTTTACTATCACCATGGCAACAGATATGCAGGTTTCTGTATCGCGGTACTATCCCTTCACCAGTCTATTACTATATATTATGTCCACCACCCCAGGCCTACAGACAAAGCGCCTAATACTTTTGTCCTTCAGCCTGCAGTATATTCATAACATAGGGTGGAGGGCTAAACAAACACGGTAGTACAAAACTGCTCTATCTGCACCTCGTTAACAATATCCAGATAGACCAGTTTTGTAACGACCCTTGTGTGTTCTATGTTTTACCTGTTGAGAGCGTTAAGCATTTCTATGGTGACGAGGACCGAGAGAGCCATGGTCATTGGATGAGGGTCGCTAAAAATGTTACAATCCATTCCAGGGAAATTCCTAGGCTCGGCTTGACATTGCATATGATGTGTCTACCAAGAAAATGTACATCATAGTTTATATTCAAGTTAAATTCAATCACAAATGCTAGATTATAGATTCAACCACTTTGACTGAGCATACACGTAGAATAAGTCGACAACATGGTATATACACGTGTAGTTGTACGATGCTGCATGCTTCATAGATGGAGAAAGACAAGTCAAATTTTACTGGTCCCCAAAAATATCATGTTCTTTGCCTATTGTGGAATTTCAAATAATTTTTACTAGACCACATTTTTTTAACCAGTCATGGACCGGTCTCATTCACATAGACTGATGTTTAACCAGTCATGGACCGGTCTCATTCACATAGACTGATGTTTAACCAGTCATGGACC
>ENA-OREC01001088-OREC01001088.1-marine-metagenome-genome-assembly--contig:-NODE-1088-length-12941-cov-13.499922_pt1 | contig 12941 bp, 5 predicted proteins | sample MGYA00248626_ERZ508543 | MGnify/ENA primary metagenome ERZ508543 (study PRJEB26211, sample SAMN05518279) | marine metagenome | isolation source: Puget Sound, Washington, USA | host: Bankia setacea... | reverse complement strand
AATAACAAAAAATGAAGTTTGATTGAAACTTTTAAGCAACATCAACGTATGAATTAAAAAATAACTGAACAATACTAGTAAGGTAAATCCAACACTTTTTCCCTCACAATGTTTTGTTTTTGTTTTGACGATATATAACGATGGGGCTTATTTGACATTTAAGTCAATCTTCCATAAGGCCCTCAATTTATTTTAGTTCGATTGTGATACAACTCGAATCCTTTCCTGGAGCCAACCAGTACTAAGCAATAAGGGTAAAGTTTCTTGCTTAAGCAAACAATGGGGGCCTTTGATGGGGCTCGAACCCACGACCTCCACATTACTAGTCAGACGTGCAACCCACAGCGCCACGCTGCCCCTTATGTTCCAATGTAGAGTTTGTTCAGCCATGTCAGATTTCAATATTTACCATGTGTTTTATATTTACAGGTTACAATATGAGGCTAGGAACAAAAGAAAGGCTGAAAAAGAGATTAAAATATACGAGAGCCTCCAAAGACAGAAGTCCGAACAAAACGGATCAGAAAAAGCAGCTGCCAAATAATAGGCTGGAATCTACAGGGGTGAATTTATATCACCTCAACAGATTTTTAACTTAACTCTTTGTCTATTTATGAAGCCATGTAGAACAAACTTTGTTACCCAATCTGAGAACTGTGATATATGATACAAGTCGATGACTATGAAAGCTAACCAGCCGCCATCAAGAAAACTCCCATCAAAACATCTACAAATATGCATGTCAATTTTATATTCTGTCCATTTGTATGATATATGACCAATCAATGACCCAGCAGCGTTACTATAATATATAATTCATCCGATAATTATCATGTTTCTATGTTTTCCAGTATTGACCTGGGAGTTGTATGTCAGGTATCTTTTTACCTGAAGTAGTTACCAAAATGGTCAAAGTACACATGAGATTTAATCTAGAACTGGCTATATACTGGGTATTTCCAATTCCAGTGCGCCACAAACACGGACTGGAACTGGCTATATACTGGGTATTTCCAATTCCTGTGCACGACAAACACGGACTGGAACTGGCTATATACTGGGTATTTCCAATTCCAGTGCACGACAAACACGGACTGGAACTGGCTATATACTGGGGATTTTTTTCTGTATAATCTATTGAAATTAATGTTTGATTTTCTTTGTTTTTCTGTGGGTTATGATCTAGATGAAGAGGGTTGTGTATGTTTTGTGTCTATGGATTGAAGAACATTCAAAATGTTGCCAAATTGTCATATTTCCAGGTGTTTACTATGCAAAACTGAAAAATAGATTTATCGAATTCGTCGGGTCACCAATGCGTGCAGTTAATTTGGAAAAAACTGTATTTAACAAGTTTCAGATTAGAAATTTTGTATACGATGAGTAGGGCTTGTGTTTTGTTTTGTATTTTTCTATTTTCAGAGTTTATTTACTAGTTGTTTCTTTACTACCGTAATGTCACAATGTACAAATGTACTATCTAGTGTTTTAATTTATTTGACACCATCTTTTCTGTGATATCAGTTAGTAGATGTAGTAACGGTAACCTTAACTGTTGTTTGTTCACAAGTGTTTATATAAGATAGCTATTGATTTGTCAATGACTGATGCTGATTTCGTTGAAACTGATTATAATCAATGCTGTTTTTTTATAACATAAGGGTTTAACTTTGATTCTCTGAATTAACTTCCTAAGATAATAACCAAATAATAAACAGTGTAGCTATTTGAATAGGGGACTCTCCCAGTATAATGTGCACATGTATATTTATTGATTGTTTGGTAAGATTATTGATTTTTTGTCATTTCTTATTTAGACTAATTGCGTTAAGAGATTTTTATTTATTCTTGATTCAACCAGGTGGCTGTTTCATTCCAAGTGTCCTAGGACTGATATTTCACCTACGTTAGATAATCTCACCAATGGTAGATAGAACATGATGTATTACTTATGTAATGTACAATAAATACACACAGAATTATTAATGAAACTTACCGCAAGAATGTAAGGTAAACTTTGAACCTATCATAGTGTTAAATATAAGCTGCTAAACCATGGAGCTAAAAGCCTAGCAGTAAGAATGTTTTGTATGTTGTTTTCCAATAGATTGGGGTTAAACATTAAGTGACTTTCAATATGCGGTTGACTCCAGCTTTCATTTGTATCCATTATTTATATCACAAGATTTCAGGATTCATTATATAATCACATTTAACCAATCTATTCTCCATTCCATATATGTCAGAGAATGAACGGGATGCTGTTCTGAATCTGCAATTTATAAAGAAAACCAGATCGTATAGTAACCCATCTTTCACCTCTTCATGTAAACATTCTATTTTTTAACCTTGTGTGTTGTGTGATTTAAGAAATATTTCATATTGTAGTTACACCTTTCTTCCATGTTAGGCTAGAATGGATTACACCTTTCTTCCATGTTAGGCTAGAATGGATCACACCTTTCTTCCATGTTAGGCTAGAATGGATCACACCTTTCTTCCATGTTAGGCTAGAATGGATCACACTTCAAGTCATATTCATGGTCAGGTTGCTCATAATGTTCAAGAACTGTCCTTATTTCCTCATTTATTCTATGCAATTCCACATAATATCCCATAGTTATGAACCATTTACATGCTGTACTTTTGTTATATTTTCTGTTCATGAATTATGAAAAAAGAATTGGAAAGCTTTGAGCAATTATACCTGTTAGGAACCATTCTGCTTAGTTGCTGACAAGACACATTGTTCTCTTTGCAAGGTACAGTGGGATCAAAGGTCTTATTTTCAAATTTAAAAGGAACTAAAACAAACTGGTTCTATCTGCTTCTTTTTTGTTGGCACAACCCTTTTGTTTTCAACCCTCAAACTGAGTTTTCTAACAATTAACATGATCCATCCTCCTTACCATTAATCCAAGACTCTGTTAACAAAAAAATTGATAGTGACAAGTGAAATAGGGCTTCTGTTACATTAATCGATACTCCTGTTCTCCAACTTTCTGTTTTCAGTTTCTTATTATATAGATACAAATTAACAATGTTTCCAAAGACACAAAGAATTTTTAAAGCTTTGTTAGTGTATTGTAATAAATTTCTGTTTTAATTTATTTTGTAAATGAGTAAATCTTTAATAAATGCACAGAAATAAGCGTTTTGTTCGTCATCACTCAATACATGTACGAATGTGCCATGCTTAGACGATGTACATTTTTAGTTTAGTTTATACTAATTTAATTTGAGTTCGATTGTGAAACAAGCAATTTTTATGCTTATGTAAATCACGCTCGAATCATTTCCTGGAACCAACCAGTACTAAGCAATGAGAGTAGTTTCTTGCTCAAGGAAACAACAGGGAGCCTTTGATTGGGCTTGAACTCACGACGTACATTTTTATTTCCCTGAAGAATAATCCTGAAATATGAAGGGCTTTGGAAATTGTTAGGGGTCCTTCATGGAATCTTTTTTTTAAAAGAGAGTGGTGAACTAGATTCCTGCAGGAAGTGTTGACTTGAGAGTATTTGTTACCTAAACTTAATAGTAAAACACATCACAATTAACCTAATGCCAACTTGTAATATAAATAGTATGAGCTTGAATTTCTTATCAAACGATCATGCTTAGTTTTATGTCAGAACTTCAGGTCATTATAAAGGTGTTTCAAGTTGTTTGGTTTACAGGTATGTTTTGTGGCTTCAGAGTTACAATATAGGTACTGCATTAAAACGTGTTGACAAACTTGTACGGAAGGTCTTAAGTTTGCATGGACACATTCGGATATTTATAAGTATTAAAAACCAATTTTGGATATCAACCTCATTTGCTATGTTCTAGGAATACAATGTATATGGATAGTTTAGTCAGAACTCTGGAGCATTGTTGTATCGACTAATATTGTTTCAGAGTATCCGGACCCTGTTTCATAAACATAGCTTACATACAATATTACCATAACTCATCACTTAAGCTAGCGTAACTAAGATTTACCGTTTCATGAACGTTCTCTTAACTAATATATTGCAAATATTTCACGTAAATCTACAAGAGCTCTACCCATCGCTAAACTACTTACAACATGGTAAATGTCATTGCTACTGCCTTCTGCGACTGTTTAAATACTAGAAATGATACATGTGTTCAAAGAGTGTTAAATACTGTAAAAACAGTGAAATTTCATGTTATGACTATTGGTAATTATTAACCCAATACGCTTTCTTGTTGTGGCAGTCATGTGGTGTACTTTGTGTGGTTATAGCAGGTGCACAGAGTGTCACGCCATGTACTTTAACCCTATGGTCCTACCTTTTCTCTCCCCTGCACTAATCATAATTGTAGCTTAGTTACGAGGACATTCATGAAACGGTCTTAACATTTATCGTAAATCACTAATTTACGATACTACAATAGTGTAACTATAGGATCTTTATGAAACGGGCTGCTGTCTTATATCTTCAGAGCATGAATATAACAAACCACTCCAAAATATATAACAAAACAAATTTAATTTGCTAATAGAGAATGCACAATACACATCATACACAAAAGCTTTTCTGCTTGATACAAGTTATGCAAAACATAGATTGGAAGAGTTACAATATAACAAAATGTACGTTATTTTATAACTTGTACAGTGTTCCATATCTTTGCGATGTAACTAAAAATACGTTATCTTGAAAGTATTTTTTTTCAAGAAGTCCCTTGTCTAATCAACTCTAATTAAGTGCAAGTGCCCAATTAATTTGTGAAGATGTATCATACATTTCTGGTCTATCATAATTGTAATAAGGACTCTTTATACAATAAGGAAAACACACTGAAACTGTACTACATTGTAATACCCAATTAAACACTATTTTGTATTTTTGAATTCACTAAATGAAGGCAAGTCTCGTACTAATTATGTAGGTCATGCATTTAAACTATACATGTGTGTAAAATATGGCCTGTAACTTTCACTCATATACAGAGAATACCACCATGGAATATTTGCTTCCTTTGTTAAAACATAAAACATGAAATGTGGTCATAATGCTGTCAATCGAGGTTGTCAAAAGAACACAAAGATCATGTTTTTTATCAAGAGACAATTTCATTATACAGTATACAAAACATGTTGTTCGGTTTAGAGGGGCAAAATAGTGTTTAAATCGTTTAGAAATAATAGAGAGCTTGTCCGGTCTCCGGAGTAGAGGGGTACCGGTTTACCAGGATTTTTATACAATGAAAATAGAAGCTGAAAATTCGGGACCTAGACATTTGTCCGGTTTCGAGGGAATTCCGGTTTACTGAGGTTCCGTTTTAGAGGGGTTCAATTGTACATATTGTAAAAAGTACCTACCAACAAGGGAGCAATCTCTTACAAACTTAAAATTTCGAGAAAAAAGGGAATTCAGTCAGTTAGATCCATCACAGTATGCACTAATACGGTCTTATCTAACAACCAGTCACTGTTCTCCCAATGTCAGCAATGTTGATTGGAATAATTTGTATACACAATATATGTACAATAAGAATTGGGTCTCACTACATTTTGAAAAAATGTTTTATCTTATCAATCATTTAGGGTCTGAAGTAGCCACACGTTTCCCAGTCAATGACATTTTGAAATATGCATTATGTTGGGAATCTCGATTTCCAGCTTTCTAAACATTACATGTGCTATGAGTCTTGATTAATTGGATTTATATACATTGCCCAACCAAATTTCAGTGATATACCGTGATATGTCTGCTCTAGGAGGACACTGAGCATTACTGTTTCATCAGTAATCCTAATTGTACTTAAGTATGGTATATACTGCTCTACCATTGGTCAGTTTACCCAGAACACTCAAGAAACGGCACAGTGCTGGTCCCTATGAAATCATTAGTAACACCATATATAAAGCCACATGTACAATTTATTTTCACAGTGTAATTAGTGCCAACATTGCTAATATAGATATGAAATATAACCAATGATTAACACAACTATAATGATGGTGCAATGGACACACAACACTATGTTATGAATCAACAATATGAAGCTTCTGCAATGGATTAATTATATCAATCTGTGCAGCTCACAAGAACTTATCTGTCTAGGACCTTTACCATGATGAGGTTAACACCTTACATCTACCTCCTAATTAAGTCAGTTTGTATTTACATGAAAACAGATGATTATATATAAAAACAGTCATTAAGAAAACTGTGTGTACAAAAAGATCTGTCTTCTTTGCAATAGATTACAATTATAATGTGGAAAAGTCTTGATATTTATAATCTGAAAGAGATTAACACAAACAACAATATAAATTAGAAATTAAATTATCTTGTGAATCACTGCAAACATTGGTATTTGTACATGATATGAAAGTTCAATAAATATGGTAAGAGCGCTGTTCTGAACACACGACATCAAGTACTAGCTGCGTCATCAATGAAAATCAATTCAATTTTAATTATTATACAAAAATGTATACTTATACCATAAAAGATTGAGAGAAGTCTGTATTGGTATAGACGTTAAAGTGAAGCAGAGACTTTTATGCTCACTGGAAGAGTAGGTACAGACAAGTTTCACTGTGATGATTAGAAGAAGAGACAATGACACATCAGTCACCATTCAAAGCAAATTACAGCATTCTTGTTACAACTTTAAAAGCCTGATTATAATGAGAAATACACAGAACACTTCTACACAATACTTTGCAAAAAGTAAAGTTACACTCAATGATTCAGTTTTGACCTACAAATGTATGTGTAAAAGATTAATGTAAGGTCTGTTTGATAAATATTTACAGAAAAGGTGAATGCACTATGAACACTACGATTAGTCATTAGGGATGTGGACTATGAAGAAAAATGATTACGTAATAAAAGTATACTGAAAACCTACACATTTAAGATGCTGAAACAACTGCTAGTTTTATTAGACAAAAATAATTTACATGATTCACCACTGCAATTCCTTAAAATATCTTACATACTTAATGTCTACAACAACAAAAGTTATAATATATTTTATACCATCTAAAAGTTCTTTAGACAACTTATAAATAGTTACAGATACAATACACATTAGCCTAGTTATATTGATAAAAACAAGAGAGACTGACAAAAGTGCTCTTGTAGCATTAGTTGTGTGGTGGACGTTGCCATCTTTGTCCCATTGGTGGAGGAGGCCTGTTGAACCTACCTGGGGGTCCCCCCGGTGGGAATGGTCCACGTGGTCCACCACCAGGTGGACCACCCATTCTTGGGTTGAATCCTCTAGGTGGCCCTCCTGGTGGACCTCTTGGGTTCCAGCCGGGACCAGGACCACCAGGTGGACCTCGTGGACCATCCCCATCACCTCTAGGGCCAAATGGCCGGGGTGGTGGACCTCTGTTACCTGGAGGTGGACCCCTTTCCTGGAAACCTCCCCTTCCCCTTACACCAAATGGTGGACCATCCATTCCTGGACCACCCGGCCCTCTAGGACCACGTGGTGGACCAGGTTGACCAAATGGAGGTGGACCATTAAAGTTGCCTGGTGGTGGACCCCTTGGATTCATTCCCCTAGGACCCATACCTCTTGGCCCAGGCCCCCCAGGTCCCATTCCCCCTGGACCCATCATACCTGGCATACCGGGACCTCCTTTCATTGGTGGACCACCCTGATTAAACCCTCCATGACCCCCACCTCCACCGTGATGACCTCCTCCACTATTCCCACTATTGCCACCATCATGTGGAGGCTTATCATTCTGACCAGCATTGGCTGCTTCTTGGTTGGCAATTTTTGACCTTAAATTTGAAAGAACATTCTGAAAATCCTCATGACCATTTTCAGGTACAGCACCTTCATCTTCCTTTTCCTCTGGGTTATTCCACTTTGATGGACGTCTTCTTTCACGTTTGGTTTGCTTGTCATCTTGTGAATCTAAATCACCTAAATCCTGATCATAATCATTTCCTTGATCAGAATCTGTAACACTATTGCCCTCAAATCTATTTTGATGCCCACTAAAATTTGGATTTCTATTTCCAGCAGCACCAGGACTAGAATTCCTTTGCTGGAAAGGTGAATTATTTTGATTTGGCCTTAACATTGGTGGAGTACCATTTCTTGGCACACCAAAGCCAGGACTAGGTCTATTGCCTTGCCCTGGATTCCTATTCTGCTCTTGGCCAAATGCTGGCCTAGGTCTGTTTTGCTGCTGTGCTCTAATTTCTGAATTTAATTCACGTTTTATTGGATCAAAACCCCCCTGAGCCTGTGCATGAGCTTGGGCCTGAGCATGAGCTTGGGCGAGGGCCTGAGCTTGGGCCTGAGCCTGAGCTTGGGCCTGAGCTCTAGCAAGTTGCCCATGCCAGACCTGAGCTGCCTGACTTTGTTCAATAGGCTCTTGTTTTGGTATACCTACTTGTTGATTTAACCCCTGAAGGAAAGCTGGTGTTTGAGCCCCATAAGCTATTGCTGCCAGCTGCTCATTTTGCGGAGCCCCATATTCCCCTAATAACCCCTGCCCTGGCTGTAAGTGAGCCCCTATAAAATGTTGTCCCCCTACTGCTATTAACCCCCTGCCAGCAAACTGTTCCTGGAGCTGTGATGTTGTTGATGGTCCACCATGAAGTGCCGCATATTGCTCTCCATATGCAGCAGCATGAAACATTGGGTCAGCCTTTCTTTCTTGTTCCTGAGCCTCAGCTTCACCTGTACTATACTCCTGCTTGATGAAGTCCAGGGCACTACCGCCAGCTTGATCATACCTGCCACGTTTATCTGGGGGCTCCCCACTCCTATCTCGGTGGGCCCCATATTGATCAGGGGGTGGGGGAGGGGGTGGGGCCCTCTGAGAGGAGTGGGAGCCCTGGGAACCTTGTAAGGCCCCAGCAGGTGGCAATGGGGGCTGAAATGGTAAGAATAAACATGTTGATAAAGAATTCCAATAGCAGGAAGATAAATCTCCATGTGTTTAATGTATTCCCTACATTTTTTTAATTAAGCATTTCCCTTTAGTTTGTGAAAACCCCTAATTACACTGAACACAATCAAACCTTTTATTATTTCAAACCAAAGTGAGTTTGTCAAGCTTCTAAGAACTTTTAAAAATCATGTTTAGTTTTAATATGTGGATGTTTATTGCCAAAATATACACATGGAAATTCATTTGTCACACAAACAAAACAATGAAAATAGAGAGACTGTTTTAATTTGTCAAAACACAGGAACACTTTGTGGACACAGAGGACTGTCTCCATTAATTACACAACCCAAGTCTATACAACAAGCTAGAAAAGGAGAAGTAAAACTTCACTTACATACTTCACCCTGAAACTTTCTAAACACTGTCTCAACCTATCCTGTACCCTGTCTTAAAATGCTACAAATGCTAAAACAAGGTGCTAACAAAGCTTTCCTTCTTAAAAAGAACTTACATAGTGTTGGGTAAATCGAAAACAATTCAGTTACATTATTCCTGATTTACATTCACTATTTTTAGTTTATTTAACATGAACGAATTGCAGTCTTACAGCATAAAACAATTAAATTCTCTTTAAACAATTCAAACATTTATATCAATGATACGAGATGACTATTAAAGTAATACAGCAATCTTGTATGTATATGGTTTGTTTGGATTACAAATAGTTTTGTTAATTCATTAATTCTTTTACATGATTCTTGATTCTTTCTGCATTCAGAGGTTAGTAATATACCACATTCTTAATCAATGGCTTAGCAAAAGGAAACTTGGTTCATAGTATGAATACATACTGTCTTATAGTTCATGTAGATCTTTAGAAACATTGAATGTTCACATACACCCGTCTTGCATGCACACAAAACTGTATCTGTGGCCTGTGCCAGAGGTTTTACACAACAAATAATTACAAATAAAGTGGTAAATATTACTTTCCAACTCATCCAAGGAGTTACTGTAGCCCTACTTTATAGTAATGGTTTAACAAGAACTTTCCAACTGGGAGAGCTAGTATTTATCTTCTTGGGTTATTTAACTTGTGCATCATAGCCTGTGTAAAAGACCTTGCCCCAGTATCAATTACTAGTATACACATATAATCAAAACTTGGCTTCAAATAGTGTCTATACATAAACTGTCTACGCAAAGAGGTGTTGAAGTATAATGGAAGCTTCTACTTATAGTGTGTCAATCAATCTATATCAACACCATGTAGTTTTACTGTAATAATCCAGCTGCATGGAAGGTTCATAGCGTTGTAATATGTAAACCTTATCAAGCTATATATATAAATTCATGAATAAAAGATACAATGTACTGGACTTGTTTATGCAAGACTTAACATATTTTATATTGCATGAGCACTACATGTCTTAATTTGTTTTTACTAAATTAGATATAATTGAAGCACAGTAACTTGTAAGAGAGTTTCCTGTAAATGACACGGTCACTATGGAAACAACACATCCAACAATGAATGAAATAAAACAGTGAATGGATAAACCTACTCCAACAACAAGCAAGTAAAAAGTTAGACATGTTGTCACAATGTTGAAACATGCAGTTTCTCGGTTATAGTATTATCTTTAATTGTGAAAATAAAATACATAGTAGACTTGAAAATGGATGTTATACCTTATGAATGTCTTGATTGAGCATTTCATTCCTTGACAGTGTACATAATGTAAAGCTAAAACACTGAGGGGTGAATAGAACCACTGTTGTTTGAGTTAATGGTTTATTTGGTATAGCTTTTTAGCATTCTCAAATAAAGCAACAGTGTACACCAGATGACAGTTTTCAAGAAAACTAATTCATTGTCTAATCTCATCCAGTAACCTATACTTAAAATCGTAATTTCAAATATAAGAATTATGCAAGTATCAAAAAGTGAATAAAATGAGCTACTTTCTGTTTAAAGTGTATGACAAGATATGCCACCCATGTGTGTTTAACTGTGGCAATGATTAGCCGAAGCATTGCTGCTATTTCAACTACTAATGCAACCTGCTTTATTACAAACATGTTCCATCACCTCATACCCTTCAAACAGATAAATATAGTATGTAGATATATCCTAACTTGGGCAAATATATGAACTACAGTTGAACATTTTACAGGACTGCTGAATAAGGTACAAGTATCGTACTGCAACTGTTAAAAGCTTTATTTTGAAATGTGTAGAAGCTACTGCCAACCTGACTGTATACACTAGCCATGTACAATATATACAATAGTGGACAAATAGAAACAATCCCATGATGATACTATAGTTAGAGTGGCAGAGAAAGACAAGATGTGTGAAGGATCGGAGAACGTCAATGAAGAGCTTGCATGAATAGAGTGATGCTAAAACAAGTGACACTGCTTGATAACAGCATTGAGAATGGTTTAACAGAAGTACAAGAGTTAGTACAACTGTTCATAGAGCAATGTTGGCAGATTAACAACTTCTAGGAATACTGCAAAATTTATTATATTTTGGTTGAGGTAAGTCATACATAAAAGAATTTGGGTAAGAGTGGATATACTGGGCTTTAAGTTTGTTAGGGAATATAAATAAGTCTAATAGAAAAGCATCTTCAATTTGAGTATATAACTATAACAAAAGCTTTGTTTAACATATGTCAACGTGCAAACAAAGTAAGTGCACATACATAAAGGTATTAATAACAATGGACACCAACTTGACAAACAAACAAATCTAATAACAAGCAAAACATAACTAAAAGGACTTAAATGAAAGGCAGTAAGTAGAGATAATGTAGGACATTTGGGAACAAGGCAGTGTTGGATGTTCTGGACATGAAGCAACAAAGTGTCAATGTTAACAATATGAGAGAAAGTCAATCTCTATAGTTATACAAAGTCTTTAATGGTTAATATTAAAAGTAGTGTGTGTTAAAATATATACACAATATACCAGTCCAATAAGTTCTATACACTGAGCCACTTCTCTGAGCGCTATGGCTTGGCAGTACAATATATAGTTCTGCAATAAATTATCATTTACTCATTGGATTCTAAAATCAGAGTTTAGAGAACCTGATTTCAAGGCATTTATGAGAAGAAGAAAAAATCATTTAATAATATCACAAGTGCAAAGTAGTCTTATATTTGAGATGAAACATGATCGTGTTTTGTTTGATTTAGCGGATCTGCTTACCGTTACTGTTAAAAGGTTTTTACTAGGATTGGCAAACAGTTGTTTCAAATAGAACAGAAGACAATGTTAGACAGATAGACACATAGAAAAGACACCACAACAGAGATTTGTTTTCTATTTAACACCAGGCCATAACACTGACAATGTCATACTTCTGTTAGGAAATGTTTAGGCATAATTCGTCCCAAATGCATCACTAAAGAAATATGTTCATTTCCTACTCTAGGTAAGAAATAAATGTAAAAGAAATTGAAAATTAATCTTAAAATGATATCAATCCAAAGCCCCTTTGGCATGCAACTTATCTCTTAACCATGCAACAGAAAGCATTAAAACAAGATTTAAAGTAACAAGAGATATGTAGTTGTTTATAAGTCTTAGTAACATAGCTGTCATCTTACATGACCTGTGTAATCACTATGGATTAAAGCATTAACTACTAGAGAATAGAAGCAAATGTAGGACCATACTTATGTTACAATGCTGTACTCTCAACCTAAAGAATTCAAGTTTTAGTATGTTTATAAAGCTCGTTAGTTGAGTAAAGATCCATAATTTCTAAAGCAATTCAAACAGACAAGATGAACACATCAGGGTGAAGGGATATGAAATATGAACGCTTTGTCCAAATGCACTATCAATGGTGATGGAAAAATAAATACACTGCAACAACTATCTACATGTATGGATTAGACTAGTTTTACAGACAGATAAGACAGACACAATGGTTTCATAGCACATGTGCTTGCTTGTTACTCCTAAAGGTGATATCAGTTTGTGTTTATGTACGGATATACAATAATACAATGCAAGTCATACTGACAC
>ENA-OREC01001087-OREC01001087.1-marine-metagenome-genome-assembly--contig:-NODE-1087-length-12942-cov-90.532530_pt1 | contig 12942 bp, 14 predicted proteins | sample MGYA00248626_ERZ508543 | MGnify/ENA primary metagenome ERZ508543 (study PRJEB26211, sample SAMN05518279) | marine metagenome | isolation source: Puget Sound, Washington, USA | host: Bankia setacea... | reverse complement strand
TTTTTTTTATTTTTTATGGTCTAGACTAGTTATTCGTGACCCCAATCAGCGGCTCAACTGTTTCTCGTGAACCGGCGTGCTACTAAACCGTATGCTCGGTGGTCTTAGAAGACGGCGGAAGTAATTCCGCCTCCTACTAGATATTTTCAAGTACTAATTTAACCAACTTCGGTAAGTACTTGACCGGAAGTTGTGAATTTAAATCCCCTGTATGGGTGACAAAAAGTCGGCGGGTTTTAGTGTGATCACTGATGAATTGATAGATTGGAGTACCGTCTCTGAGGTATTGCCTATCAACAGCCCAGGGATTCCTGAACGTCCAATAGTGCCCATAACAACAGTGTCGAAATCATGGCTATTAACATATTCTGGAATGAGTGTTTTAGGCGTGCCCTTTGTTAATACTTGGTGTAAATTTGAATGTTCATATTCTTTAACCAAGGAGTCAAAGCTTTTCTGATGCTCTTGTTCTTCTTTTTTCAATAGTGCATCAACTTCTTCGGGAGAAATTCGTGTAAATGCGCCATGCCTCAATGTTTCTTCTCCATAGAGCCGCCAGCATGAAAAAATCGTTAACTGAGCTTCTTTAAACTCGCTCAGTGATGTTGCTATATCCATAATCATTCTGTTCTGTGCACGTCCTTCTGCATGTTGTTCCATCGATAAATCAACTGCTGCGAGAATTTTTTTGACGCCCATGGGCTGATTTTCTTTAATCAGCCATACAGGCTGAGGGCATTTACGCATGATATGAAAGTCACTACTGTCAAAACTTTTTTCACTTGTGTTTGCGACTTTGATTAGCAGGTCGCATTTATTCATGATCACGGCTTTGACGACTTCTATAAAAACTTTTCCTTTAGACACTTGAGCGGATATTTCCAGACCGTCACTTTGTAGATTTTGTGCTAGGTATTTCAGCTGATTGAGACGCTGAGCAATAATAAATTCACTGAGTTCAGTCGGACTAAAAATATCAGCATACGTACTAAGAAAGGATTCATGTGGTTCAACGACATCAAAGAAAATTATTTTTGCGCCGGTTTTATTTGCCAGCTCGATGCTACGTAAAACGGCAACATCGGTTTCAGGTGATTGCATTTCATTAACTTTTACCAGTATGTTTTTAAAACGTTTCATTGGTATTCTCCTGTGAATGAATGATCCACAATTAGTTAGTTAAAAAGGTATAGAAAAGAGTCGCCAGAATAACTGCCATAATGGTGCCTGGCGCATCAACTGCCAGGTGGTTGCTTAAGCTGTTAGCCGAGGATTGCAATTTTATTGCTGAGTTATTGAGTGCGTTATTGATGTTGGTTAAGGTATTTGAGCCCAGTTTCTCAAGTTTTTGTATAAACGCGATAAGTAATAGCCCAACCTTTTGATAGATAACTAATAGGTCGCCTGCTACTGGGGCGGTTAGATTAGCACGTAGTTTTGAACTGATTAATACGATTGTTATGCCAACAGCTGCAGGCCACAGTGCTGCCCAGCTAAACGTCGACCAAAGGCCTAGATAGCTCTTAATTTCAAAAGCCGGCGTTGCGTATAGCAAACCCACTGACAGTAGCGCTGAAAGAACCGTCGGTACGATAAGACCCCATTGTGGTTCTGCTGAGCTTGGTTCAGGCTTTGTAGGTTTTCGCATTAATTCAATAAACCGTCCCATCAATAAAGACGTGCCTATTGCGCTAAAAACTAACAGGCTCGAAAATAGCGGCCAATTTGACGTCGCGCTCTTGAGTGATGCTTTTGCGATAGCACCAGTGCTTAGTGGGAGGCCAATTAAAGATACAGCGGGTACCAGTATCAGTAACCAGAGAATAGGTGTAAGCCGGCTGCGTTGGGTTAATTCTGTCTTCAGTCCAACAGCAAAAAATAAAGTGGCTTTGGCAATGCCGTGATGCAGCGCAAAAAAAGTTATCGCGGGTAATAACAATTCCCAACTTGCCGGGTAGGCCAATACAAAGCCAATACTTGCACTAATAATCCCAAGCTGACTCACTGTGGAATATGCCAACACCGTTTTTGCATTGTCTTGAAAGAAACCGTACCCAGCGGCGAGGAAGGCGGCAGAAAAACCGAGTGCCATCATGGGTTGCGCTAATACGAGGATTGCTTCTTCACCTAAGGGCAAAAACTGTATCCAGCCTAGCAGGCCGACCTTCACCATGACTGCGCTTAATAGGGCACTTGCAGGCACGGGTGCAACAGGGTGAGCTTTTGGAAGCCATACATGTAACGTCGCAAGACCCGCTTTTACACCAAAGCCTATTAATAAAAATGCGGTTACCCAAACCTGTGATTCATCATAGCCACCTAAATAAGCGTAATACGTTTTACCAACCAGTGCTGCGAATAAAATAACTTCGCCAAGCACTACCCATTTAATATAAGTGGCTGCGGCTGATTTTGCTTCGTCACTTCCTGAATGGAGAATCAATGGATAAGCTGAAAAACTCATTAATGCGAAAAACCCGATGAAAGAAGCAACGTCTTGGGATAAGACCACGCCTAAATTGCCAATCATCGTGAGAAGGAAAAACAAGTAAAATCTTGTTCGTTTTGTGTCGCTGGCTAAAGAGGATCTGGCATAGAGTGCGGCGATAAACCAAATGGCAGACGTCAGTGCTAGAAAAGCCTGTTGTGTAAAATCATTATTAACGATAAAGAACGCAGCAAAAAGTCCAGGCAATGGAGCTAGTGGAATTAAGTTAACGGCTAGATGGGTTAAACGCTTAAACAGCATCATCACCAATAACAGTGTTGGTAGGATTAAAATCCATGGATTACTGGTGCCATAATTCAATGCTAATCCCATTAGATCAGGGAAGGCCGTCTGGTATTCCTTTGTTGCGATTAGCGTAGACCAGGCTAGTGGGCTGGCAATAGTCGACGCAAACAGTCCCATTGCCAAAGCAACTAATGCTGTCACCACCGGCGGTAAAAGTAACATCCAATGTGTTTCTAGCTTGAACTCTGTGTGATCTTTTTTCCAGGGTGCGGATTGTTCTTCAAACCATATAGCGTGAATGATCGGTAAAAAATAAGCGGCATTAAGTAGGCTGCTTGCGGCAAGAACGCCAAGAACCCAATAAGCATCGGCCTCTAGTGCCCCTGCACCTAAATACCACTTTGAAACAAATCCTGCGATAGGCGGTACGCCAATCATCCCAAACGCCGCAATGGTAAATGCACCCATAGTGAGTGGCATGCGTTTACCGGCGCCTTTCATTTCGCTGACCTTATGAATACCGAGGGTTTCTGCAAGGTTACCCGCACAGAAAAACAACGTGATTTTCATCAGTGCTTGGTGCACTAAATGGACTAAGCCACCGATCGTGGCTATCGGCCCTGCGATTGCTGTTCCCAAGGCTATATAAGACACTTGGCTAACGGTTGAGTAGGCGAGGCGTCTTTTTAAATCGTCTTGCTTCAATGCTAGAACGGAACCATAGACAACAGTAAACCCCGCTATTGCGGCCAAGAATATGGTTAGCCCTAAGTCGCTCGCAAATTCTATCCCGTAGATGTCATAGACAATTCGTACGATTCCAAAGGCACCGGCTTTTACCACGGCGACTGCGTGCAGTAGGGCGCTCACCGGCGCAGGAGCTGCCATCGATACAGGCAGCCAACCATGTAGGGGGAAGAGGGCGGCTTTAACGCCGAGACCGGCAATCATTAATACGAAGATTATTTGTAGGTGTGTTCTATCAAGATAAGGCATGTCAGCTAATAAGCCTGCCGAGGTAAAGTCTAGAGAGCCAGCGATCGCCTTGAGCCAAACGACTCCGGCCAGCAATAAGGCACCGCCAATCATCGTATAGGTAAGATAGATTCGTGCAGCTTTGATGGATTCTGCGTTACCTTTGTGTGCGATCAGTGGGTAAGTGGTTAGCGTCAGCAGTTCATAAAAAATTAGAAACGTGGCTAAGTTTCCCGCCAGTGCCAATCCAATCGTTGCGCCAACACATAAGCTGAAGAAGGCAAAAAAGCGGCTTTGGTTTTTTGATTTTTTAAAATATCCTATCGCATAAATTGTGGTGAACGGCCATAACACGCCAGAGAGGCTCACGAACAACAGTGATAATGCGTCCCCGTGTAAAACGAGATCTATATTGGGTAAGAGGGGTAGTCGCGTTTCAAAGTTTAAGCCGTTGAAAACTCCCCAAAGCAGTAAACCGATAAGCCCTAAGGTAATAATCGAGCCGGCTATATTGATATTTTTACGCAGAGCAAACTTGTGCTCAGGTACGGCCATAATCGCAAAGCCCGATAAAAAAGGCCCTAAAACTATTAGCACGGGTAGCAATACACTCATGTTCATAGAGTCACCGCACTGACTGATGGATTACTGATGTTGAGAATAAACTCTGCATTGAATCCCAGTGCGAGTGTAATGAGCGCAAGCATGAGTGCGGTTATTGTTAGCACCTTAGGAACGTGTGCTGGTGGAAGACTATTTATCTCGGCGCTACCCTGATCGCTAGTGAATGCTAAGCCGAGTATCTTGAATAAATAAATAGCCGCTAATAATCCACCGGTAATGATGACGAACGTCCACCACCATTGGCCACTTTCAATAGCGGTTGTAAGCAGTAGCCACTTTGCAATAAAACCTGCGCTTGGCGGTAGACCTATCAAGCTGACGCCGGCAATGGCAAACACTAGTAAGTTAAGTGGCTGTCGAGTTGCTATACCTTTTAGCTGAGCAATGTCACCACTACCTTGCGAGAGAATTAGATTACCTGCTGATAAAAACATGGCACTTTTGGCGCAGGCATGAGCAACGATGAAATAAACGGCAGCTTGTGAAGCGCTGCCTGAAAATGTGCTGATGCCCGACAGGTCCTTGCTTAAGGGAAATAGTAAAAAGATGTATCCGAGTTGTGCGACGGTCGAATATGCGATCAGCACTTTTAATTGCGTGGCACGAAAAGCCTGCCAAGAACCATAGATGATTGCCGTGCCGCCCAAAACTCCGAGTAACTGAGAGGCTTCAAACGTAGTCGCGTCACCTAATACGTCAAACCAAAATTCGATTAATACATATAGTGACGCTTTAACAACGAGCGCTGAAAGTATCGCGCTAACCGGGGTCGGCGCGTTTGCGTGTGCTGGTGGTAGCCAAAAGTGCATAGGGAATAGTGCGATTTTAAGCATAAGCCCAAGGGAGATTAGTATCATCGCGACTTTATCGGGAAGACTATTACCGGCGCTAGCTGCGATCTGAGCGAGATCTAAGGTGCCATAGCTACGATACAAAATAACGATAGCCATTAAATAGAACAGTGAGCCTAAAAGCCCAACTAACAAATATCTTAACGATGCTTCTAGCGCTGCTTTGGTTGATTGCAGCGCTACCAGTGCGGCGGCTGATAGCCCTATAATTTCAAGGCAAACATAAATATTAAAGGCATCTCCAGAGACAAAGAGCCCATTCAGTCCTGCGATCATTAGCCACCACAAGGGCCAAAATCTCTGACTCTTATGGTCGCCTGAGAAATACGCGGCACTGTAAATGGTCAAAATTAGCGTGAGTAGTCCAGTCAGCGCAATCATTAAGATTGAAAAACCATCCACTACCAGATCGATGCCGAGCGGTGCGCCCCAAGCCCCAATTTCATAACGATCACTCTGATATGACTGTTCATTAAAAAATAGAATGGTGGTCAGCGATACCACTAGAAATTGCAAACAGGCAAACGCTACATTGATGCGACCTTGGTTTATTGAGTGGCTTATAAGAAAGCTTATCAGCCCAGCCACCAAGGGTAAAAATACGATGACAGGCAATAATGTCGCCGGGTCTAAACCATTTATCACAGTGGTTTCTCCGGGAATGGTTTCTCCGAGCTAGATCGGTTTATATCACTAAGACGAACCATTAGGTTTAAAGCCAGTGCTGTGCCGGCAACAGCAATAACAATACCGGTTAATACCATGGCGTGAGGTACGGGGTCTGCTGTTGATGCACTCTGTTTGGCGAAGGCGATTAAGAAGATAAATATACCGACACCCATGACATTCAGCGCTAATATTTTTCGCATGATATGGCTTGCCAAGATGACGCCCAGCAAGCCAATGGCAAACAGTGCCACACCCGTCATGCTGTAGAGTAGCTCTGAATTTATCATTTATGCCCCTCACTACTCATGTCCGAAAGAGGTTTTTCGATAAGGCTGCTATAAAGCGCGGCGAGCGCTATTGCAATTGAGACAGTAGCAATAGTCTCTATCAGTAATATCAATATATGAGCCGAGCCCGGTGGGTAAGTAAGGAGACTACCTTCAAACCAAGCGAGTAATGAACCGGTAATGACAAACATGGCTAAACCGGCGGCCAATAGATAGCGGGCAATCACTGATGTGTAATTAATACGGTAGCGCTGTGTTTGAAACATCAAAACACAGGTGCCTGCAAGTAATGCGCCAGCCTGAAAAGCACCGCCCGGTTTATAAGCGCCAGCCCAAAGTAGATACCCTGCAAATACTACTAAAGTTGGTGCTATCCAGCGTTGTAGAGTCACTAAAACAATGTCGGTATGTTGGTTGCCAATAGATTGAACGAGAGGGGCATTATCGTTGCGACTCGGTAGAATCGCGATAACAACAATGAGTAATACGCCAATTTCTAACAACGTATCATAGGCGCGAAAGTTAAGTAACACTGCGGTGACGGGATTAGTGACGCCGCTGATATCGATGTTTGCTTCAACCTGGCCCCGTAAACCTTCGCCGCGTGCATCATGATTCAACACAATCAAAATGAGTGTGAATAAAAGGCCTATAACGGCTAGTGCCGCAATGACTCTCGATGCCTTTGGATCAAGTGCGCGGCCATGGTATTCAAGATCCATTTTTTTAAACATACGATCATCTGCTCTGGCTATTTAGGTCGATAGTTTTAGGTGTTGCTTTCGGTGTTGGTATAGTTTGTCCAGTAGTTGGCCTAATACGGTTCCATGCAGCGAGCAGTAGAGAGCCAGATAAACCTGCACCGATAGCGGCTTCAGCAATAGCGACATCGAATGCCCCCATTCGCCCCCAAACGATGGTGACCAGAAGTCCTAAGCAGACAAAAAATACGATGCAGCGAAATAGTGAAGCTGAAAAAATACTCATCCAAGCAACTAACAAAATACTCAACATAAGTAATACGTCAAAGGCGGTAATAAGGCTCATTAACTATTCCCCTTTGATTTTTTACTCAGTGATTGTTCATTGATTACTTCTGAAGCGATTAGGTAACTAGAGGCAGCGCTGGAAAAAATAACTAAACCCCAAACGAGGATTAATTTGAATGCATCAATCAGAGGGGGAATTTGTAGTAATAATCCAATGACAATGAGGCCAAGGCCAAGATTATCGGCTTTGGTTAGTGCATGCATACGACTAAGTATGTCTGGAAACCGGATTAAACCGACAGTCCCTGCGAGGAAAAAGAAAAGACCCGTCAGACAAAATAGATAACTAAATACCTCGGTTAAATTCATAGAGAGTGACCACGAAGCTGTGTAAAAGTGACCAGTGTTATTGACGTGAGCAATGCAAGAATTAACGCGACATCAAGTAAGTTCGGCTGGTCTATTGCAATGGCTAAAATTGAGAGAATAGCAACGCCGATGGTTCCGATCAATTGAGTTGATAGCAGGCAATCAGCATAATTAGGCGTACGTAATACAGACAACAAACTTATGAGTAGAAAGAAAGCCAGAATAATAACAAGGGATAGCAGAAAAGTAGTCATGATTTACTCACCTCTGGTTGAAGCTCTTGCTCAGCCCCTATCAATTGAGTAACCCACCATTGGCAATCGTCGATGTCAGATTGTTTAAATGAACGTAGATCCAATACATGGATGGAAAGGTCTTGCCCGTCACGACAGGCACTGACGGTACCGGGTAGTAAGTTAAGAATCTGTATTAAGGTGAATACCTGCGAGTCATCGATCAACTTAGTGCGGTAATGGATAATGCCAGGCGATGTTTTTGATTTTGGTATAAGCGCTAATTTTGCAATATCCCAACCACTCCGCACAGATTGAACAGAGAAGTAGCCTAAGAATAAAACTATATTCTTAGGGCTCTTTAATAACGGGGTTGTGTGTCGATACTTGGGTGCCAAGTAGAGACTCAATAAACTAGCGGCAACAATAAAAATACTACCCACAATTAACGAGCTTAGTTGCCACTCAGTCAGCAGTAGCCAAATAATACTGAACACGGCTAAGCGTATAAAAAACTCATAGCTTGCTAATGACGTTTTGCCTTGGCTGGGGTGAAGTGTGTTTTCATTACGGTTGGTCACGATTATGTTTAGTTACCGATTAATTTTCATTCTTAGGGCTATCATACTAACAGTGGTGCAAGTAAGAACAATACGAATAAAATGAGAGATTAGATCGTATTATCCGATGAATATCTGATATAAAAAATATAGGAGGGCTAGGTCACTGGTTTAGCTCGAGAATATACGGCTCTTTAATTTAATAAATCGATAAAGCAGCTGGGTGACTGATTTTACGTTCAGCTACGATCGTATAAATGTATCCTTCACCAATTATTTTTGAGTAAGTACGTTTAAGTAATTTGGACGAAGAGCCAAGACGATGAACAGCAAGGGGGTTTTCTTGATAGAAACACTCTGACCCCGAGCTGTAGATGATGATGGTCACTAAGAGGTGATTGGCTTGATCGAACCTACATTACATTTAAGAGCTTCTCATTGCCCGCTCTTCCAGCGCTTTGACTCTGGCAGCCATGGGTGGGTGTGATGAAAACAGCGCCATAATTCCACCTTTATCATTGATACCAAAGGCAGCCATTTGTTCCGGTAACGGTTCAGGCTCCACTTGACCAAGTCGTTTAAGCGCACTGATCATATTCTGATGGCCTGCCAAATCGGCACCACCGGTGTCAGCTATAAATTCACGTTTTCTAGAAAAATACATCACAATGGTTGATGCAAGGATGGATAAAACAACCTGCGCTATTATTACCGTCACAAAGTAACCGATGCCGTGTCCACGATCATTTTTCAAAATCACGCGATCGACAATATGTCCGATAACACGAGATAAAAACACCACGAATGTATTTACCACTCCCTGAATTAAAGCCAGCGTCACCATATCTCCATTGGCAATATGACTCATTTCATGTCCGACAACGGCTTTGACCTCACCTTGCGACATGTTGTCCAGCAAGCCTTGAGATACTGCCATCAAGGCTTTATTTTTAGATGCCCCAGTGGCAAAAGCATTCATTGCCGGTGATGGAAAAATAGCTACTTCCGGCATTTTTATGCCGACAATTTTTGCCTGCTTTTCGACCGTGCTAATCAACCATTTTTCTATATTGCTACTTGGATTGGTAATCACTACCGCCCCCGTCATACGTTTTGCCATCCATTTCGATATCAGTAATGAAATGAAAGATCCGCCAAAACCAATAACACCTGAAAGTATGACTAGCGCCTGAATATTCAGGTCAGAACCATTTTCGGCCAATATGCTATCAACACCCAGTAGGCTCAGCGTAATACTCAACACCACCATGATGGCAATATTGGTCATAAGAAATAATAAGATGCGTTTCATTTATTTTCCTGTCGTATTAACGGTTTTAAAAATAGATACTACTGACTATTAGGAACCGGCATCGATAATATAGTCAAACATACTAAATAGCTGCAATAAGCAGCTCCTACAAAAAACCACTAGCTCTTGGCGTTAGGCTCACAAGGGTAGTGTTTACGTAATGAGGTATAAACCACAGTTCGCGCCATAGCGTCTGCTGCCAGCTCACTCTTTTTAAAGTCGCCAACCACACGGGTAACAACTTCGTATAATGAGATAGGGTCACCAAGACAAAACTCTGCATAACGTGCAGCACGATCACGCAAGCTAAATGCTCGAGTTCGAGTGGCCCTCTCGGAATAGCTTTCCTTCTTTTCTAATTCCGCTTCTATGTTAATCAATACTCGCTCATCCGTAGCTACAGCGCCATCAATAAAGCCTTGAATATAGCGAATGCAATACTGACCATCGATACTTTCTGCCTGTTCAGGAAAAACTTTACAGTGCGAAGCCAGTTCCGTGGCCGAAAGTGGTTCTACGGCATTCACTTTGTTCACTCCGACAAGTAAAGCAAGTATGCTGATCGTACAAAATAGTTTTATCTTCATTATATTGCTCCAAATAAATATTAAAAAATGTGAAAAGTTTGATAAAAAAATAACCTCAAAAATAAAGGCATATTTTCTCTAGTACAGGTTTGTATCCCCATATTTTATTAACACCATAGCGATAAAGGAGGGTCAGCAATGACAGAGCGCAATATATCGGTTCGTGACACAATTCCGACTAACCTACCGGTATCTTCGACAATGGGTAAGACGCTCAAGCTTTCCTCGACGAGTAATGTTGCAATGCGTCTAATGTCGGTAACAGGGTCAGCTGAGTATATTTGAGATTCTGCAGTTAAAAAGCACTGCTCGATTGTCTTGTTAATCGAGATACTTTTCTGATCGGTGCTTAGAAGAAATTCATAAAGCTTTTGTCTGGATAGTACGCCGATCAGTTGACGTCTACTGTTTACAATAGGTAGCGCTTGATAGGGGTGCTTTTTAAACTGTTCAACAGCTTTGGTGAGATTCCAATCTGACATCAATACATGAATCGAAGACGTCATGATTTGATAGGCATGATAGACAGGTTCACGCTGTCCTTTGCTTCGCAGTGATTCTTTATATTGAGCCAATTTATTATTAGATGGCCCATAACTTTTATCAGTAGCATAATATAGCGAGTTGTCTTCATCTTCGTCTTCAAGCGAAACTTTCCTGAAGCGAGTTGCCGCTGTCTTTTCGATACGACGTAATTGTTCTAATGGCCCTGAAAATACTCTTCCGCTTGGTGCATAAATAGAAAACATTGTAAGTTACTCCAGTGGGGTAGCTTGTTGAGTTAACGCAAAAACTCCGTGTTATGGGATCAATACGATGGCTCTAAGGTTAAATAATTGTCGGTGCTCATAGCTGATTCGCCTGTTGATTCAATTGGTGATTTTTTTGAGGGGCGTAATTTATATAATGATGTTCGATTACGTTTTATCTTTCTCGTTAGATTTTGGTTGGCTCTGGTGATACATCGATCAATAGCTTGTTGCAAATTAGCCCTGCGCTCTGAAATGACAATTCGTGTCATTCCTACAGGTTTGATAACAACGAGACACTCTTTATCTATACCGCCTTTGGGGCCGTTAATATCGCTAATGGTTACTTCGGTACTGTGTATTGCATGTTTGGTTCGAGAAAATGCAAAAGAGATTCGACGGTTAACATAGTCAATCAGGTCGCCATTGGCTGCCACTTTTCTAAACTTAATACTTAATTTCATCATTAACCTCATCTATTAGTTATTTGTATGGCTCTAGCAAATATTGCCTCGATAGATCATTTCATTGAATGACTCGATAATTGCAGTTCGTTTTTCTCCCGAATATCCGAGTCGGTCAACCATGTTATTGATAAGTTCCGGCCGGTATTTTTCTTCGGCAGTACATGCGCGCAAAACTAAATCACTGTCAATTTTGTTCACGGAGCCTGCAACCAAGGTATCAAATACGTTGTTTTCTATGCTCTGCTGCTGGCTGCTTTCTTTGAGGCTTGCTCGTAGGTTTATTTTATCCTGCGTTTTGTCGTTAGCTTTATCTACGAAGCCAAGGTTTAAGTCGTTAAGGCATTTTTCTGAAACCACCCCTGTTGAATTCATCGATATACCTGGTTTACATAGTTCTGGTAGTGGCTTATCTGCTTGCACTTGCCCAGCCATTCCGACAAAAAGTATGGCTAAACCATAGATTTTTAAACGTTTATTTTTCATGGTGATCCTCGCTGTTGCCTTGGTTGAATGTGTTGCGTTTCATGAGGTTCAAACTATAGGTACTAAAAAACAGCAAGAAAAGTCGTACATAATTGATCTAAACATCGTAAAAACCGTATAGACTATAAGCAATAACAAAACATCAACGATAATTTCAGTCTTGTTATTGCTCAATTGGAATACACCATAAAGGTCTAACCGTCATGGCACAGCAGTTAAATTACAACCATTTACGCTATTTCTTTACCATTGCTCGAGAGGGCAGCATTGTGAAGGCTGCCGAGCTACTGCACCTATCCCCACAGACTATTAGCGGTCAGCTCACTGTATTTGAGGAGTACTTAGGTCTTAAATTATTTGATAGGCAGGGTAAGCGCTTAATCGTTAATGATGCCGGTAAACTGGTTTATAGCTATGCAGAGGATATATTTGCATTAGGGCTTGAACTTCAGCAGTCTCTTAATATGCATGATCCTAAGCAAAGTGTCGTATTTACCGTTGGTGTTGTGGATGTGATACCCAAAATTTTAGCATTCAATATTTTAGAAAAATGTTTTGATTTGGATGAATCTATCAAGTTAGTGAGCCGTGAAGGTGACTATGGTGATTTGCTGGCTGATTTGGCGCTGAATAAAATCGATTTGATTATCTCGGATAGGGCTTTGGCTCCCGGCGTGGCCGTTAAAGCATATAATCACTATTTGGGGGAGTGCGGCGTTAGTTTCTATTCGACTAATGATACGGCGTCCTCATTAAAGAAAGGCTTTCCAAAAACATTAGACCAATATCCTTTTCTTATTTGTGGAGATAAATCCAATCAAAAAATTGATCTACAGTCTTGGTTTGATGATGAAAAAATAAACCCGGTGATAGTAGCTGAATTTGATGATAGTGCTCTTATGAAGTTTTTTGGCCAGTCGGGTTATGGTGTGTTTACTACACCGAGCACGATTGAATCGCATGTGACGGAGCAATACGGTGTCTCAGTCATTGGTAGAACTGAGGCTGTTAGTGAAAGGTTTTACGCTATTTCTCCAGAACGAAAAATCAAAC
>ENA-OREC01001086-OREC01001086.1-marine-metagenome-genome-assembly--contig:-NODE-1086-length-12945-cov-14.380012_pt1 | contig 12945 bp, 14 predicted proteins | sample MGYA00248626_ERZ508543 | MGnify/ENA primary metagenome ERZ508543 (study PRJEB26211, sample SAMN05518279) | marine metagenome | isolation source: Puget Sound, Washington, USA | host: Bankia setacea... | reverse complement strand
CAAATTAGCAAAACTAACTCTAAATATATGCTGATATAAGACCAAACAAATTAGCAAAACTAACTCTAAATATATGCTGATATAAGACCAAACAAATTCATTCATACCTTATTTTTATACTTTGTTTAGACTTTCAATAAAACCTGTTTTTAATAACTTATTTCTTTAAATAAAATTTAATATTTTAAATAAGCATAACAAACCAACCTTTACAACACAAATATATGCAACAAGTAAAGACTTACCGAGTAAGTAGTTCGTGTATCTCCTTCAAGACTGCCGATCAGGTAGAAGTCACCAGTGAAGGGATATAAGTAAAACTTTTCAATAGAGTCGCCTCCTGTAATTCTGTAGCGTACTTCATCCTTGAAAAGACAAACAATAGGAGGAATTATAACTGTGCTACTAAATATCAAAAGTCATCATCAAAGGTTTGACATAAAATTCACAATGAAGTTATAACTTAAAAGTTTAGCTAGTTGTATGAAGTGTTATAAATGTTAAAACAAAGAAATGACCTTGATTTACTTACGCCATCTCCATCTATGGCAAGGACACGTGTGATGTTAACTGGTAGTGGATCTTTCTCATCAATTATGAGACCACCATAGACATTTTCAGTAAACACAGGTGGGAACTGATTACGAGTCACAGTGATGGTTACATTAGCTGTTGCTGTCTGCATGATACTGTTCTCTGATCTAGTAGCAATCACTTTCAGCTGCAAAACAAACAAGATCATTTAAAACATCTACCAGTAGTTGAATGCATGCTGATCAGACATAATCTGCCTTTCACTATTTAGTTGTCCATATGCTGATATTTTGTTTGCTTACAAAATGTTACACATAGTTTTGGCCTAACAAAAACAATGATATTGTAATAAAATTCTTCCTAGTAACAAGCCAGTTAAAAATTAAAACCGCATAAGTTATTTTGTTCTTTTTAATGTAAAAATATAAAAGCATGTAGCATTTACTTACGTAGTAGATTGGGCGTTCTCTTTCTGGATCTGTAGTGAGGTTTCGGTTTACAAGAATATCTCCATTTGGTTGGAGACTGAAGAACAGGTTTCCAACACTACCTTCCTCTAGTGAGTATGTAACAGTCTGGAAAACATGAACAGTAAATAAGTAAACAAACATATTCAAACTATTAGCAAAAGTTATTAAATTGTCAAAGAATCATAACAGATATAAACACAGTAAAATAAACTGAACAATCAGGAAAACAAGCCCTTAGATTTTATTGACACAACTAGTTTTCTAATTACTACAAAACTACTATGGTATAAAATCAGCATTCACATACCCCGGGAGATGCACGTGTTGAAACAACCAAAGCACCAATGGCAGAGCTCTCAGCTATTGTCCTAGTGTAGTCATCTATTCCAAATGCTAGAGTTCCTTCTACAACATCTACAATCACTTCAATATTGATGAAGCTCTGTCGAGTTGGATTTCCCTTGTCAGTGACAAAAGCACGGAGCTGAAGAAGAAATTACAAAGTGAAAACTCAGAAGTACAGGCTACAAGTCCATGAAATCTAGATTAAATGTAGGGGGTAGGTTAATATAGTGGTTCAAGCGGTAACATGATTTTGAGTTTTACAGTTTTTGTAACATGCTAATGTATACTAACAACTCAGATATTGTTTTACAGATGTTGACTGAAAGTATATGTTTTAAGTTAACCATAAGAAGCCTTACGAAGAGTCTGTTGTTTTGAGCTGTAAATAGTCCTTGTACAGACTTGGTGAGGAGGAGTTGTCCAGAGCCAGCTATCAGGGTAAAGTATTGACTGTGTTGACTGCCTGGGTTTCTGTCAGCCAGAGTATACTCAAACTCATTATTTGGAGCCTGGAAAACACAAATACACAAAACATTCAAAGTTTAATAGTTCAAACGAGTATTTGAGAGTTTGCAAACAAGCATTACTACAGAAAAGATTCAGTTGTACAAGCTCCATGTTTGCGGATTTGACAATCACATAGCTTAGTGTAACTCACAGTATTGGAGACTATTGAAAACGAATACATTAAACTCCTACACCAAACAATCTATACAAATAGCAACTTTTTATATCTTATCAACCAAGTAGTACAACATACACAAACTAGTACTTACCAGCAAGTCTGCATCGGAAGCACTCAGTGTCACAATAATGTCGCCTCTTGGTAAACTCTCCGGAATAGTGCGTACAATATCAGCATTGTTTGTTTGACCGTTGAACAGAGGTGTGTTCAAGTTCTTATCCACAAACAAGTCAAGAGTAACAGCGTCGGACAAACGTGGTCTCCCACCATCTTGTACTTGAACGCGGATCTGTATATTCATAAAATTAATCAGGTAAAGGTTACAAGGTTTTTAGTTGTTACAAAGATAGTGATGTTTTCACATGAAATATTTAACAATCATTTGAATTGTTTAAACAGAAAAAAGGTCATTATCAAGCAACTCCCAGTTTTAAAAATTCTATAGTAAAGAGTACCTATTGACGTACATTTGTATAACAAAGCGGGATAGTCATTTGGTAGTATATAAAAGTAGAGTAATACAATATTGGCACTTACATAGTATTCAATCTGGTCAATGTTGGTAAGATTTGCATTTTGTTGTAAGCTGACTGCTCCTGTGCTAGAAACTGTGAACACTGTCTGTGCAACTTCATCTCCAATGATGCTGTATTCCAGTGTGTTGAACGGGGCCTAAAAGTAGACACATGCAGTTAAACTGGTATGACTGACATTGACAGATTACAGACACAGTTAACTCATGAAATGCTAGTGTTAATGTGGCTCTACAATACCAGCACATATTACTGTAGCTAAATGTTCAACCAATTTGTTACAATCTCTTTCTGATCCCTCAATATGTTCTATTTCATAAGAGTGTAAGCAACAGTTACTAGGTCACAAGTGCCCCAATAATCCAAACATTTACGTTATTTTGTTGTACATTTAGTATAAAGTCTACTCACCAACAAATCACTGTCAATGGAAGTGGTTTGGTAAATGAGGGCTCCCCCTAGGAGTGTCATGTCTACACGTGCTGAGTATTTACCAGTAGATGGGATCATGTTGATGAATCTAGGCGCAGTGTTGCGAATAACAGTAACATCAACACGAGCAAAGTTTGTAGACGTGTTTGGAGAATCTCCTTTGTCTCTGACTCGAATAAACACCTGTATAGACCAAATATGTATGAATGAAAACAACAACGCAAACTTGTATTATAAAAGACACATGATAGAACAGAGTCAGACATACTGATGGCACATCTGTTGACATCTTATTCAATAGTGAGTGATTAATAATGTTAGATTATGTGCAGACAAAAATTCTTCAATTAAAACAACTCCGATTCATTATACATAAAAATGATGGTACACAAAATTATGACATTCTTAGGAAATTTAGAGATATAACAATGTTTTTAAGTGTTTGTCCTCTCTCTGCTATGTTTTTATGTTAATATAATGTTTGATGTATGTTACCTGTAGAGTGAAAGTAGTGCTGGGGTTTGGATAATCAACCAATGACCTAAGTAAGTACAATGATCCCAAATATCTGCCACCCTCCATTACACGAGTCACGGCAAAGAAGTCGGAAACATTGACTGCGTTTTGTGCATTGTCAAGGAAGTATTCCATTTCATTGTTTGGAGCCTACAAATAAAATATGCATACATATATAAAACACAAATAAAAAAATGTAAGTAAAACAATAAGCCATGGGAGAGTGAGAATATGTAAATTACACTAATAATCTATATAATAATTACTTATGTATAAATCTGAAACAATGAAAATTACCCAAAAAATAGCAACATTACATTCAAAGGAGAAGAATGAATGTCAGTATAATAAATTCTATGTAAGTGTAAGTACATATTTCCATGCAGGTACATCATAAATGGGACACATAACATAAAACAGCTGCCCTACCTCTTGATCGGCGTCACTAGCAATAACTCTTTGAAGTTCCACACCGATATCTTGGATCTCTAGCAGACGGATAGAGAATGTGGTGGGTGTTTCAAAGGATGGTGCATTAAGATTTCTCTTGATGTTAAACACAAGCAGTCCAATATCAGTCAATGGTGTAGAACCTCCGTCAGCAACTTGTACGCGCAACTACAAAACCAGACAAACAATGTGAACTATGGACACAATCAAATGATGACATATGTTTGTATAAAGACAGTGAGATATACATGTATAGTACAAATATCAGGTTCTAGATATCAATACACTTGCATTTTTGTACATTCAAATATATATAATGTCAACTGAATTAACAGTTCTTATTTGGTGCAGCAGGTTTTTCTGTGTCTATTTAAGGACAAGTTTGTTTATTCTTAATGCCACAGATGTTTGAAATTCTCTGTAATTAATGATGTGGCTGTTCAAAGATGGTGTTACTCCATGCTTAATAATGCACTAGTTTATTTACCTGCAGCCTGTCAAAGCTGTTGTCATTCTCAAGACTAGCAATCAGGAAAACTCTGCCATTGCCATCAATGCGTATGTATGTGGTAGCCATTTCATCCCCAATAGCCGAGAATGTGAGCAGATTAAATGGCGTCTGTAAAGAATATGTATAGTTTTCCCTCAATGATTGGATTTATAAGGTTGTTCTTATAAACAAAAACAAGAGGAAATTGAATTGTTTCTACTTCTCTGTTTAGCCTATATCTTATGTATTGACGATCTAGTTGGTGATCTAGTTGATATAGAATATTTTAAAGCTATAAAGTTTAAAACAGCAAATACAAAACGTGTTTTTCTTTCCAGAAATTTGTGTAAAAGAATCTACCGTAGTTTGACAGAGAATGTAAAAGACTGAATTTTTATAGCAGGTGATAGACAATGTTTTACCCTAGTATCATTATCTCTGGCATTGACTGTGTAAAGAGCATCTAAGTTGGACACAGCTCTGTTCTCAAGCACATCCATCTCGTGATACAAGTTGAGAATTTCTGGTGGGAACATGTTTCTGCGTACAGTGATAGTGACTGTTCCGGTAATAGCCATGGATGTTGGCTCACCAAGATCATATGCTCTCACATCAACCTGTAGAATAAACAAAATTATGTAACTGCAAGGACAGACAATTATAAGAATTTAAACTTACTATCACTCAGTAACCCTCTCATGACTCTCAATGTTAAATGTCAGAACCTATTCATTCTTCATTTAAACACTTAATTCCTCCAAATCAAAGATGAGAAAACTCCTCATGTAATATAGCTACATTGATAATTAGGAATGCTGGCATGTGCCTAGTTTGATCAGTTACCGTGGGTTCATAATCGTGTGTTGGAAGCTCATCGTACCAGTGAACCTTTTACAGGTTTTGTGTTGAAGATTGAATATATACTGACCTCATATGAGTTTTGGAGCAGGTCCAGCTGGCTTACAGTCAGGTACATCTGACCAGTTGTTGCATCAACATTGAAGAACTGGTTCAAACTGTCCACTGCATAGCGCACTACATTGTGGGGTGACTAAAACAACAAACAACACGACTCAGTAAAGAAGCTAGAGTCAAAATTGAAACGAAATCTCAAAAACATGACTTACAATAGGATAAGTTAAAAGTAATAGAAATGTGCTATCATAACATAACGATGAAAATGAACATACACTTTGCATTTTCAATCTTTAAAAAGGCACAGGTTGACTTTTCAAAACATAAGTGATAAATTCTTATACATATTTCACTGATTCTATATATTTACCTTATTGTCTGAGTCTGTGGCAAGGATGGTGGTGAAGAAGCTGTTAGGTGCAAGTGTCTCGTCTATAACAGCTTCATATCGATCTGTGGTACCTGATACAATAATCAACCAAAGTCTTAACTGTAACACACTACAGTACATAGTTTATCTAGGAGTTAGACATGGTAACACTTGTTTCTGATATTACAAACAGTTGTCTACTGCTCCTCTGCTACGGCAGAATCCATCAAAAGTCAAGCTTTAATATATTCATATGGAAAACAAACAAAATAAATTGATGGTAAATGTCAACATGGTGCTGCAAGTCACATGAGTGTATAGCTTATAAATAGCAAATAAGTTAAAGTAAATACTTACCAAAGAGCGTGTTCTGCCATACAGGGCCGTTAAGGTTTCTGTTCACATTTACAGTCAACACAGCAGTACCAGTACAGCTAGATGGACCTCGGTCTGCGGCAGTCACTCGCAACTTTAATAAAATATCATTTCAAAGCTTTAGTACTGAATTGTTTAAAACTCACAAATCCAATCAATAAAAATAGGATTTTAGCAATTTAGCAAAAGAAAATCGTAGTGACTACTCTTTTTCATTTATTAGATAAAATATAAAAGCTGTGAAAATGTACTTACGAAGTAGGTGAGCTCACTGTCAGCAAACAGAGAGTTGGTAGTTATGAGGGCACCTGTTGTTGGATTGACGTTGAACAAAGCAGCAGCATTGTTGTCACCAATGATAGCAAAATCATGCTGGCCAAATATGAGTGCCTGAAGAACAACCCAAAGTTTAAATAACATATAGAAACAATGTAGCTAGAGTATACATATGCTTTATACTGCAGTTAAGTAGTAATACTGATTGATTGAGGTCAGCGCTATCTCATGTCCTAGGCATTTGTTTCGATATTTTGCTTATTAAAAAAAAGAATGTACTTCCTGTGAAAAGCTAGGCATAAGTTTAAGCCTCTGATAGTCGAGTAGGTAATTAGATCATTTAAATGTATGCACATGATAGCACCTGTTTCTGAAGTAATGAAGTCTGTTAACTTAAATCTACAAATTAAGGCTTACATCTGGGTCATCATCCTGAACATGGTCTGACAGGGTGAGCAGGGTTTGTGATGCAAATGTCTCATCAATGATGATTGGAGTAATAGAACCAAGATTGATAAAACTTGGACAGTCTTCATTACGAATGACTCGGATGTTGATGGTAGCAACTATGCTTCTACGACCATCGCTATCACCATTCATATCAATAGCAACAGAATTCAACTGAAAAACAAATACATATATACAGTTAATTTTATATTTACAAATACATCATAAACTGTTTTAATAACAAACACATTTGGATCCTTCGCTCATAACCATGTAGTTAAATGTGATCATCATTAGCATTACATTGTTTATTTAATTGATCAGATGACTGATGGTAAAATTGCCTTACTGTGAAAATGGAGGTAAACAGCAAACATTGCACCAGACAACAGTTACAAATGTTCACATGGTTAAATAAAGAGATTTGAAAGTAGATTGATTGTAGGTAACATACAGTGTAGGAGGTAGTCAGTGTTGTATCAGCGTACAGTGGGGCAGCAACAAGTACTTGTCCATTTGGTGAAAGTGTGAAGAACTGTTCTGCAAGATTTTGACCCTCACTACGGAAGATGAACTGATTCCAGGGAGCCTAGAAACAAATGTGTTAGAGGTTTTATATAATGATCAGGACATGCAGTATTTATAACTCATTGAAAACATAGCTGGTGTTTAGTAACATGCCTAAAATGTTAAAGAACTAATTACCTCTTACCTAAACAGGATATATATTGTATTATTATTTGATATAACATATTTCATTACCTGGCATCTGCAAGTAGAGAGAAGTGTCCTATACAAACAACAGGTTAATTAGAGATCTGTCCTAGATGCTATTAACTTGAAAAGGTACATTTCTAGTCTTTTGAAACAGTAATTCCAAATAACTTACCTTGGTGTCATTATCATATCCTCCAATTGTCTGAATAACACTTCCTACACTTTGGTCTTCATTTATTTGAAGATTCCAGACTTGCTGGTTGTGTACTGGGGCATACAGGTTGCGATTTACATTCACAATCAGGAAATATCCGCTAGATTTAGGGATTGGACCCATGTCCGTAACAGTGATGTACAGCTGTAAAAAAAACACCACCCAATGAACATGTATTGTAAATAAGACATGTACTTCACTTTAAGTTGTTTCATACCATTATAATCTATAATATTAAGGAATTTGTTAATAAAGCCTTTTTTTACGTTGATTGTTCAATGCATTGATGTATTTTTAAAGTTATTCAAGAACTGTTAAGACACATAGAAACCTGAGAAATGAAAGCTGCTGTTTTACAACTATTTCACTACTTACACTGAATCTTTCGTCACTTGATTGCAGAAGGTTAGAGTTGGCTCTGAGAACTCCAGTAACTGAGTCTAGAGTGAAGAAGTTCACAGCTGTTTCCTCAGTTTTGCTGAATGTAAAGTCTCCAAATGGTACCTGAGTAATAACACAATAGAGAGTGAACATGCATATCACTAGTGGAAGGAAAACACAACAGAAACACTGCTTCACATTCTAACAGAAACACTGCTTCACATTCTAACCGGCACACTGCTTCACATTCTAACAGAAACACTGCTTCACATTCTAACCGGCACACTGCTTCACATTCTAATTCATGGTGTTATTGTACTCATTATAATGTTGAGCATACGTCTGCTCTTTGAGCCACTTAAAATAGTATTTTTGTACCAGTGGACACAATAAGTTATAAGTCATTCAGTGAACATACTGGACTAACTCTGGTCTTATTTAGATGGTATTGAATCGTTTAGTATATAAAGACAAAAAAGCCATGTTTCTTTATAAAAGGGAAAACTACACAATTGATGTTCTCTCACCGTTGTGTCCTGGTCCAAGCCAATAATTGTGATCACTGGGTTGATTGTGCCATGGTCCTCTCTAATGGTCACTGTATTAGAGGATGTAATCTGAGGTGTGAAGTCATTGCGCAGTATTGTCACGGTGGCTGTCATTGGTGCGGAAGATAGGGCAGGGTCACCTCCATCAGTGGCACGAACAGAGATCTGGGAAATAGTACAGTGAAATAAACTTAACATTTCTGTTTTGATGAGTTATTGTGTTAAGATATAAATAGTTAGATAAAATCCTCATTTTAATGGTTTGATCAATGAGCTTCAACAATTAACTTCTGTCCCAAGTTATATATTTCATGTGAAATATTTTTTCTGCTACCATATTTATATATGATTGATCAATCTGGGTGAATAAATGTTCAAAATCTGATTTTTAGTTGTTCAGTAGAACACCTATCATTATTTTGACAAAACTAGCACAAGTGCTGCTAGTCTGAGATTATACTTACATTGTACTGTCTCTGTGTGTTACATGGTGAGGTGTACATGGCATACTGTGCAAAGATTTGTCCACTGTTGGTAATGCGGAAACAGTAGCGCACCAGTGTAGATGACAAATCAATATCATAAGACTGTACGTTGTTTGGAGGCTGAAAAAAGAAAATAATGGTAACTTAGTACTCCGTACAAAACACAAATGATGAGGTAATTGTTTGTTTTTCTACATTTTGACAGAGTTTTAATTTCAAGAAGTAACTTTGATTCCTCTATAAAGTTGATATTTGAAGCAAACATTATGTAACATGTATCAAAGGTTGTAATGAATAAACATTTACTGGCACACGTTTAACAGCTGACAATGAAATAAAGCTTCTTCAATTTGGTAACACTGTATGGATAGTAACTGAGATGTGTTTGTTTGAGTGTATGAGATGTGGGTGTGGGTGTGGGTGTGGGTATAACAGTATATACTTACCAAGTCATTGTCTACAGCAGTGACATTAAACAGTGATTCAGTAATATTGAATGTCTCTGTGACAGTGCGGCTGTAGTTGTCCAAAAAGGCTGGTGTATTAAAGTTAGATTTCACTACGAGGTTGAGAATCGACACATTGGATTTAGCAGGTACACCTTCATCTTCCACTTTTACCACAACCTGATAAACAAAAGCCAAGTGTTATTTATATCTGTAAGAGAAATGTACACAGCAAAACAACTCTTTGACTTGTTTGACCAAGACACAAGCAGGCTAGTGTTTATCTATGATGGTATGCTTAAATAGTTCAATATAATAATTCTGTAATTTTCTTTCCATAGTTTGTGAAATTCTGTTAAATATGATTTATGACATTTCGAATAAAATGTCCTAGTCAACAACAAACTTGGTGTTGAGTTGTAACTTTTAATTGTATGTGATCTGTATATATATGCCTATGTTCTCATGTTACAATACCACGACCAGGACATAAAAAAACTACAGAAAAAGTCAATGGGGTCTGGGAATCATGCATCACTATTTGTAGAAGTTATTATACTTAAGATTAAATTGAACTAGGGTACACAGGCTGAAAATAGAAACTAACAAAACAGCACAATGTACTTACCAATAGACCGTCTGTGTTGGCAGTGGAAGGAAGATTATTTCGTAAACTGATGCTACCGTCAAATTCATTGATGTCAAACAGGTCTGAGTTTATCAGGCTGTAACGCAGTCTTCCAAATGGTGTTGTCTGAAGGTAAGAAATAATTGAGGATTAACAATGTGTTAAGGCATTTCTAAACTTCATGCCTCAAAATGTAATATCTAATCTATAAAACATAAACTTTGTACATGTATACATTAAACTGAACCATGCAACTTTGATGAGATGGCATATTAATAAGATATATGCAAAGATTAACTTCTTAAATATTTAATATTGTTAAATAGTACATGTATTATTTTATATATCTAATTATGGCTACTAACCGCAGGGTCGTTGTCTCTGCCCTGGGCAGTGAAGAAGACTTGGCCGACATTCAGACTAGAATCAATGTCGTACGTATTTGGCAGGTTGTCAAAGTATGGCGTAAAGTTGTTGCGTGTTACAGTGAACATACATGTTAAAGTTGACGTAGATGGTGTATTGCCGCCATCTATCAGATTGATTTCAAACTAAAACATAAAACACAAACAAATTATAGTTTGAAAACAAAATGAAAGCAACAAACATAATTCAATGAAATGAGGAAACTAACATACATAACAAACCAGGCATTCCAGTACTCATGATTTTTGTATAGTTTTCAATATCAGTGTTAAATATCTGTCAGCAAACTTGCCTACAGTCTCAAGTAAAAAGTCTTATCACTGAATGTATCATATGTAAATACCTCATATGTGTCAGTGCCACTGCCAACAAGATTCCTGATCACAGTTATCTGCCCACTTTCATTTATATCAAAATACATATCAGCTCCCGGTGTAACTGGTGTCAAAACGTACTGTATATCTCCATAAGGCTGAAAACAGAAACACACATTTCAGATGGGGGTACAGTGTAGAAAAATGGTGCTGGCATATAGAACTGTTTAACTAACACATATATTACAAAGAGACAAAAAAAAGGAAATTATGTTATAACTGAATAGATCAGCATTATGTTTTGTCACAGTTTTTTAACTCCACAGATTGATAAAAGAATCAAGCATAAAAACTGTGCCAATCAGTGGGTTCAAACTTACCACTGTGGTATCTTGATCTCTCGCTAGGATAGTTGCAACAGGAGTACCAAGGGTCTGGATCTCTTGAAGATTTGAGCCACAGTTAGCGCTCAGAATCTCTGGAGGTGACAGATTGAAAAGCACATTCACAGTGAATTTTTCTGTACTGCACAACTGAGGGACTCCTTGATCACAGGCTTCTATCAGGATCTAAGGAACACAAACATAAATATAACATAGTGGACCAATTCACATGTTGGCTGAGGTGTTAAACTTCTCTTACTGAAATATCTTCTCTAATGACATTTATATCATATTTTATACCTTTCAAGTGATATTACAGACAAAGTTATTATCTCCGATGTGTTAAGTTGAGGATGTTAAAACCGTTATAAATTCCACTTACTGGGTATTGGTCTTGTACGGGTAGCGATAGAGATCTCGTCAGTTGTAATACGCCATTGCTGATGCTGAAGAAATTGTTATAGTTGGCATCCAGTCCTACAATTCTGTATGTCACTGTTCTGAATGGAGGCTGGCAAAGAAACAAACAAGATAAATAATAAGATCCAAATCACACCAAATAGAACAAAATGAAGAAAAAAAACTAATTCTAATTCCACGTTTTAAGTGTATTTAAATTCTAATTCAAAATCAACTATTAATCAACTTAAAATTCAAATGAAAATGGAAAATGCACAAGTTAATATGACAAGAATTCTCAACACTTTGTGAACAACTGATGAGATGTTATTATTAGTCGGCTTTGAAAAGATGTCTCTCGATTACAAATACATGTATAAATTCTTACCCAATCTACAGAATCAGCATCTGTGGCAACAATTGTTCCCTGTGGAGCAAGCACTGCATTCTGAACATTGAAGTTGATTTCTGTTTGATATGAGGCTGTATTTTGGAAGATGGGTGTGTTAAGATTCCTGTAAATGTTCACTCGTACAGATGCTGTGGATGATCTACTAGGGTCACCACCGTCACTGGCTACAGCCAAGAACTGGAAGGAGGGAAAATAATATACAAATATATATATATATACAGACAACGGTACAGCTATGCTTTTGAGAAATCACTAGTTTTTCTACAACACAGTTTTATATAGATTGCAATAAACTGTTGTTTCTTCTATGATGTTATTCTAAAGTATATGTGTACACTCATAGCTTTTGAACATTATGAAAACGTTCTATGGGAAAAATTCAAAGGGTATATTAGAGCTTATCAAATTAACAAATATGCTCAACACTACATCTCTCAGTTAATGAATCATACCGAGTAAGAAGGAGTATCTGTGGTATCTGTATAGATGTTTCTGGTAACAAATATCTCTCCATTGCCTGGTCGAATGTTGAAATATTGTAGAGCATTTGTAGATGCCACTGTTCCAGTACTGCGTAGTGAGTAGGTTACTGCATTATATGGAGACTAAAAAATAAAGGATTAGAAATCAAATTAAATGTATATTGTAATCATCTGAAATATTGAAACTTCTACACAAAGAGGAAATAGTAGGAGATGTCTTCAAAGTCTTGATAATTTACTAAAATAATACAGAGGCACCTTAAACAGTGACA
>ENA-OREC01001085-OREC01001085.1-marine-metagenome-genome-assembly--contig:-NODE-1085-length-12947-cov-13.605051_pt1 | contig 12947 bp, 4 predicted proteins | sample MGYA00248626_ERZ508543 | MGnify/ENA primary metagenome ERZ508543 (study PRJEB26211, sample SAMN05518279) | marine metagenome | isolation source: Puget Sound, Washington, USA | host: Bankia setacea... | reverse complement strand
CCGAGTGGTCTAAGGCGCCAGACTCAAGGTAACACAAACCTTCATAACGAGTGTTCTGGTCCACGTATGTGGGCGTGGGTTCGAACCCCACTTCTGACAAACTTTTTTAAATTCTTTTTGAAATATGTACCTCCTGAGTACGCCTCATAACATATATATCATATACATATATCGAACACTAAGGAATGTTTTAATATTTACTTTTTAAATATCCGTCTTCCTTTAAACCAAGATGCTGTTTTATACCGGGGGACTCATGTTAAACAAACCGTAAGGAATGACAGAATTGTACATGGAGTTTTGAAACTTACATTGACGACTTACACAGTTTCAAGGTAAATCAAGTCAACATATAAATAGAGACCTTGCAGACCTAGGTGTTCTGTCGAAAGAAACCCTATACATGTAGTGTCATTTAACAACTCTGAACTAGGAGCATCATATTTATTTGTTTGATACTAGTTACTACATATATACTCAACCTAAAGGATGTGTCGTTAACAAGGTATGTGTGTTTGCCTTGTATTATTTCTTTCGTTTATTTGTAGTTTTGTCTTTTGTTTTTTAAGTTTCTTCTTTGCACTATTACGACTGCTGCTTTCCTGTTGCTACACTAGTGTTACAATTGTTGTTGGTGGTGGTGGTGCTGCTGCTGCTGATGATGATACTACTACTGCTGCTGACACTTCTACTGTTTTTAATAATCTAGCCACACAGTTAGTGAGAATTATATTCAATTGTGACAATTCAGCTTCCAAGTCAAGTATCAATAACAGTAGAAAGGAAACGAGACCTACTCATGAGGAAGCTGCTAAAATGTGGCAATTGTTTTTAGACGCACTGGTCAGGCGTCGAATATCATCTTTATTATGAATGATACAGTGTCAGTCCTTCTGTTTTGTCTAGCACCAACTACAGATGCCATTGCAGGTCTAGGCTGTTCTGTCACAATAGCACCAGGGGTAACAACCTACCAATATATTCTAAAAACGAGAAATGTGCCAAACGCCTAAAAGTATTGTCAGATATGGCTCGTAGTTTAGACCATATCAACCGTTCTTTATTTATAAAACAGATAGCTACTTGTTTATCGATACCATTTTACGTGTCTTTGTCTAAATGTATGTCAAGTATTAGATTGTTTAAAGACATACGAACACTACATCGATGGCCTTGAAAGTACAGGCCGTTCTAGTATTCCGTCATGATGAGTTTATCGGCTCTTTCAAAATGTGACCTCTCACTATAATATCAATAACAGACACAGAACAGATTTGCATTTGTATTCAAGTATACGCTTTTAAAATAGGTATTTCGAACATTATAAATACATGTATTCAGTGGAATCTATACTTGCGACTTTTCCTTAATGCTTACTTACAGTCGATTACACTTACATTAAACACGCGCGCACACACAGTCAGCTAGGCGTCCACGTTTCAATGTAATGAACAGAGGTCTGTTGAACCAATGATTTCTCCTTCTTTGGAACGATTGCTTTTTCAAGACATATCTTACAGTTCTGGTGACCTTTGTTGGCTTTTGTCTCTCCAATGTTTTCTTTATTTTCATCAGTATGCTCTTCAGAATGTAGATCCGATTCAATACTTTCATCTTCTTGTGCTTTTTCTGATTCAGGATTAAGTGTTAATGAATTTACCAATGAGTGAAGTTGTTTAACCAAACTAGGAAGGTAACTTTGAAATCCGTGGAACATTTCTTTCTCGAGACCTGTTGTCGTATGCTTGTTTAATTCACGCGTATCGTCTGCTACAAATATATACAAGGGTTCCAACATAGTCTGCGTTTGAAATAAGAGGATGTGAAACAGGTCTAAGGTTTTCGTTGACAAAGATTCCTCAAATGATATAAACAAATCTTTTGCGTCAATTTTCTCCACTTCAAGTCTTACTATGTTCACGATGGCAATATATTCCCTCACCAAGTCTGTTCTCACTTCCTCTCGCGTGCGTTTGTTGTTTCGAAGTGACGTGTAACAATCGATCAAATCCTGTAGGCACGTAATCTCCGAAGTATCAGACAGTCGTATGATTCTAAGCGTTACTATTAGTTCATTCATGACGTCATGTATTATTTGGCAGCGTTTCTCGATATCGGCAATGTTACGTAAAAGCTCCTCTAACCAGTCATGAAGTTTGAAAGATAAAATTTCATCTGAAATAAAAAGAAACACTCAAGTTTAGCTAGCAATCCTTTAACTGTTTATATAAGCATGTTAAAGGTGAGCATAACTATATATTGAAGACGAATGTATTTAAAATAACATGTACATATATTGGTAGTTTTGCCACTGTTAGTGTCTAATGAAAATTAAATGTCTTTACCAAAGAAAACATCGAGAGTGAATATGATCAAAATAAATGGATGATACAACAGTAACTAACGTTCTGTTCTAAGAAGCAGTCGTGTCAAAAAGAAAGGAATAGTTATCCGCGAGATTGTCTGATGTGTCTAGTTTACCTTGGAATAGTTCAGGTATGTCTGACTCGTCCGAATCGTCTACATCACCAGTACACATAGAGTAGTCGAGCTCGTCAACCGGGTGATCCTCTACTACTTCCGGTGCGTCCCTTAGCAACAGGCATTCCCTACTTTTATTGATCATCCCATCTTCTAACTCCACTGTTAATTCAAGCTCATGTGCTTTGAGCTTGTTTAGCAATTCCTTCGACACTAGTGCACGATGTACAATCTTAGACACTCGTCCTGTTAAGAACGATTGATTCAAATTCTCCAACGCTCCTAAGTTGTGACAAAGAATGACCATGTTGATGTTAAACCCAAGTTTAGTAAGTCTTTGGATCGAAATTCCATTCAGACTAATCAGAGTTTTCAAAGTCCTAAGATGGCGTCTCTGGTCTCCCATAACATGCTTAACAAAGGTATGACCGGTATGTTTGAAATCGTCTTTAGTGGTGTTGACGCCGTTTCTTGCTGTTTCTATGTCGTCATTATCCAGTCGTTGCATTCCTTTGACAGTGATCTTAAAATTCACCTCACCTGCACGTCAGACAAAGTCATGATCATTTTACAAATATTACGAGGTATGTATTGGACAAAACGTGTAAAGAGAATAAATCAAAATATATTTTACCAAAAGCACCGTCTTGATATGATAAACCAATAATGAAAACAACGTGTTGGAAATCGTTAGTGAGTATGTATCGTAAACGTTATGTCTCTATAAAGGTCAGAACAACAGCCTTAGTTGAATATGAGAAAAAAAATATTAGAAGAACATTGAAGTTGAAGTTTCAGTAGGCATTTTCGTTACATCGTATGTGAGGATGTATTATAAGGTTGTCACATGATCGTAAGTACTCACACCGCAGAAATATTAAAAACTATCCAGATATGAAAGGGTTCATAATAAACGACCTCCAAAACTACGAACTCCAATAACTTATAATTACATAAAACAAAGAGTGTATTACGTTGTACTTATACTTACAAATGTCTCCTGGTTTTCGCGCTTTCATCGGTAGACTGTGTGGGTGGGCGCCGACTGTGACAGGTCTTGGTTGTCTGTCGGATGTCTTCTTATTCTCCTTCTGTTCTGACGTCTTAGGTCGGGACAATCTGTCGGCTACAGCTGTGAATGACACACACTTGTATACATTGTGTTTTGTATTATGTTATGTTCCATTATTAAAATACATAAATGTAACAGAATGAGTAACTACATATAAAACAGTAGTGTTGAGTATAGACGTACGTTATATGGTGGTGCGTTCCTAATTGGGTACAAACATGCCTTCATTGCCAAACGCAAGATAAACAAATTTGGACCAAGGGTAAAGTGGTGTATCTCTTTTAAATTAAATGTATCAAAGGGCAAAGGTAACACCAGTTTCACAAAACAAAGAACATTTACTTTGTAACAAAATGTACAACGATCTGCTGACATATTGGTGACACAGTGACTGAGTGTTACGACGTTAGACACTGTTTATCGTCTATAGGATATCATGCCTACCCTTTTGTTTTGATTGTCTGTCAGGGTTATCGGTAGCTCTAGCAGCAGACGACAGCCGCCCTAAACATGGCACTCTTCTTTTGCCTGAATTGTGATGTATCTCATCTAGAATATAAACCATTGTTATGTAAATAAATTGAACAATGAAGTTGTGATTTATTTCACTGTTGTTATAAAAAATACCTGTACATGTATTTTGCTCAAAGTTACATATATTACGCCCTGGTTAATAATTATGATACATTTTATACAGTTGCATGAAGTATATGCTGACTACATGTATCGATATTTGTGATATAATGATCGTTGCTGTAGCTGATTAAGAGGAACTTGCATGAAATATGAGAATACATGCATCTATAAGTTTAATAGTAGCATTACCTTCGGCTCGCTTTAAACCAAGGGCGTTGATCACACCGAGGAGTTTATCTCCACTTGCATCCCGTCCCACCATCTCCTGCCATCGACACAGGCCTTGATATACCAGCTCCGACTTATTGGCACTATGATATTGAAGGTCAATGTCGTCTAGCGTCTGCTGTGTCACACCCAAGTCCGTACACACCTGGCGCCACAGACGGCCACTGTACGGAGCGATACGGCGGAATAACGTTCGAAGTTCTGTAAAATACGAACGCATGAGTAATTAGTCTAAGAGGGGAATTGCTAACTACATACACACGCTTAACGAAAGTGAAAACAGTGTACTATGTCTAGTGATATAGTAACCAACTACAGATAGAACACAATAAGTTACCTTCGGCCGATGACTTGCTGACACTCAAAACTGCCCCTGCTGACTTACTGCGATTCATTGTCTTATGTTAATCACAAACGCTGTAGCAGACGACTGTTTATTATACAGACTGTTCCATCTTCACGAGGTTGTAGCAGACGAAATGTTACTTATATTTCACCCCGACACGAGTACTGCATTATTAAATGATTGCGAGGTCATAGAGCAAAACACCACGTCTTGGTTCAGTTAAATGTTGAAGTCTGCTTTAATTGATCCTCCTTTTTCATAATGATTTGTTATACTTCCTTCCTCTAAGAATCAATTTTTCTGTTGTAATCTCATGTCTCAACACTTACTTCTCTACCATTACTTTTACATACAACCCAAACACAAAGTCACGACACAAACAATCTCATTAAAACAGTCCATCCTGTAGTACCCCGATGACACCTTACAAAACCAACACTTATTTTTACTACGTTTTGTATATCCATACTGTAAGGAATAGTAAAACTAATTTCTCCCAATCCTTCAAAAAAGCCAACATCGAGTCTATGTAATGCAGTACTGAATGTGTCGGTTTAAAAGTCTTACAACGATCAACTGTCTTCATAAAACATTTGAGTGTATACTGTCAATATAGTTTTCACTTGATTAGTTTTTATTCTATGTTTGTCTTATCTGTCTCACCCATCAAAAGCACTATTCACTCTCTAAGATCCGTGTACAAAAAGCCTCGATATATTCTACCCAATTAAGCATATCGACCGCTCGAAAGATTTCGGCAATGGCCATTTTAAAGTGGAGAGAGTATATATTTGACAGGTACACCGAAAATACGAAATACTTATCTAGTCAAGGAGTTTTAAATCCTTGTTTGAAAAAAGAATTAGGTCTGTTTACAGTGAACCTAACTTTTCCTTGTGAACTACCATTTCGTTGTTAAAGCCGCAGTGCCTTCTGATTTATAATTTTAACACACCCAATATTGTTCCGTCCGATAATGTTTATGCACAATAGTTGAGATCTCGGCTTACTATCGGGATAAACAAATCAAAACAAATCAGAATGAAAAGGAAATATTGGACATCACAAGTACAAGTCATTGAAGTGTAAATCTAAATAGGCGTGCGAATGAGCGGACATGAGAGCATACAAACATAATCAGGGCTTTCTTGTGGACAAATTATATATCCAGCATAATTAACGGTAACAAACACCACGGTAAATCCGATTTCACCTAAGCGTACAGAAGGCCCAGTTCATTATGCAAATGTGCACAAATCCCTTTTCACAGCCTGATTTTGTTAAGTTTATTCTCTATACAAATTACTTAATTAGAATAAGTTGTTTAAATACAAAAATAGATCGATTTTCCCTCGATGGTCTTTAACGGCAATAAAGCGTAACATTACATCGATGGTGAATGTGACACCGCACTAACTGCTTCGTTGTCTATAGGCACTTACACGTGTTTTCCGCTTTCTCGTCTTTATATCGAAGAGGTCGAACATGACAACATGAACGGTACAGGTAGTGATTTTCTCTTGTTATTTTTAAAACACCATGTTTACAAAGGGTATGCGTATTTTGGTACTACATGAAAATATAGAGAGTTTGTTGTACGTACTAATTGAGTCTTTTTATAACTTACATTTAACCCCCAAACATTACATGCAATCACATCCATGTAATCTCTCCTACCGTTTACGTCGACTTAAATGATATGGGTGGGGTCTAACTCTCTTATCAAAAGAAAAAAGACCCCTAACGAGCATACCGTTCTAAAGAAGGAAAGTGTTTTGCTAATTCATTTGATAAATTGTCTGAGCGGAGGTCTTCCCGCATATGTTTTTTCCATTCACCTTATATTTCAAATGAATCATTATAACGGGTACTTTCGCTAGAGTCATAAATAACGGGTACTTTCGCTTGAATCATAAATAACGGGTACTTTCGCTATGTCCTTGGTAGCTATTAAATTATGAGATCAACTTCGGGATATAGTAGGCTAAAGTTCGCTATATCACCTACGTCATCGCTAGCCAAGGGTATACATAGAGTGCAGTTCGAGTTGGCCGTTCAAGTAAAGACAGTTAACCACATTTGAATAGTAAAAACAGTCACTTGTATAGTTAAAATAAGCTCGTCTTCATCTCAGTTTTCTCGTCATTTTACATTTTATGTTTTTTCTTTCCTCTTGTTTTCAAAATGATAACTAGATCGGCGCTGTTCCATTGACGCGAAGATACGCTGTTAAACACAGAAACATAGGCAACCAAATAGCGTGTTTTCAACCTAAATACTGTATGTAAAACTATTGTTCTATTGTTCTATAAACGTTGTTTGGATAACCACACAAGTGTTATCGTCAAATAGCAATAAAATGCCCAATAAGATTGTATGGCAGTCGACAGACAATCTTTAAACATCGCTGCGTATTTTATGTGCTGACATTGAATTGCAGTACCCCTGTACGACCTCCAGTGGGTGAGTAAAGAAGATTCATAGCTGTTGGTTAGTAAGGAACACAATTGATAGCTTGCCTGTGATTTAACATTACCACTTGGACGTATAGCTTCCAAACGATCGTTGTTTATATACACACAACCTATATAACGTGCACCAATCTACACACGACTGTAAATATACGACCAGGTTGGCACATCTTAACACTCTGTTCAGTGAAAACTCATATTCGTTCGTAAGAAATATAATTATTTTCTGGAATCCTTTTGATTCATTGCCAGACTGATGTACATAAAATAGCGCATTGCACAATATCATGCAAAAAGCATTTACAAACAAGGGAAACAACTACTGTTTTAATTATACAACAGGCGTCTTTATTAGTATTACAGAGTTATTTCTCTGCGTGACAGTTGCTTGAAACTTTTATAAGATACAAACGTGTTTAACGTTCAACTATAGCATCAGGCTTTCAAACAAGAGATGTTCAAACTTGTGCAAGTCTAGTTGTGATCGTGTATTAAGGTATGGTTAAACCCTGTAGCCTATACTGGATGGTGAAACTGGCATTGTAGCTCATCTGAAGTCCTACATGTAACACAAGAGAGTGATTTCATGGTTAAACAGTAGTGGATAGATTAAAGTTACAACAAAAGCTGAAGTACAATATGTTAAAGGCTTCCGGTACGTTGAGCAAGAAAATCATGAACACATATACCTATGTACAATGGTGGAATCTACAATGATATATAAAAGAAGTCAAGTTTGCTTTTATCACTTATTTTATTTGTATGAATGATTAAAAAATGGGGAGAAAATATGCATAAACAATATCTTCATTAGCAACATGTTTGAAATGTAATGAAGATATTGTGGCAAAACATAGCAATTAACATGAGGACTATTATTGTATAACCCATAATGCATTCACTGGAAACAACTTGGTATACATTGTGTAACTAAAGCTTATGATCAACAACCTACAAAGCAGTTCAAACCTCACACTATACTGCAGTCCACATGTTCCCTCAGTGTTCAAATGTATGTAGGGAAATCGGGTGAACAATTTGCTGACCCTCAAATGTTAAAAATGTCAAACCTTTCACTGTATATCATAACTACAGACCCTTTTTACCTAAAATCCCTCAAAAAACATACTTGTTAAAGCTCATGGATAATCTACTAAAAGGGAATTCATTATTTGAAATTGAAGGAGGTTCATCAAAGATTCACACAAGCTACATAAGAATGAGTTAAATTGGCAATTCTAGAAGCCATACAACTAGTTTCAAAAGTAAAGTCAATATATGAAAATACTTGACATATTACAGATTGTCAGTAAAATGCGACTGAAAAGTGTAATTCGAATTTTAATTTCGCTTTAATCTGTACTTAAGAAACAACAATCAAACCAGGACAGTTACATGGTATGTGTAATATATCAGAACAATATAATAAAAACAATAAACATAAACAAACAGATACATATGTAGAAGTTCTTTAAGTCAAAAATAAGTAGGAGCTGCAATGTCTAAAAGCAGGACATTCTTTTCTTGGTCTATTATTATGGTAATTCAATGTAGGGTTATGTATCTGGTAATCTTACACCTGTATTTAGCTATATTATAGTGAAATTTTAACTATGAAAAAGTTGCATACAGAAGTCAATGTGAGAGAGAAAAGCTAAAATAAAAGATTTTTTAGAGCATCTTAACTGTTACTTTAAGAAAATCAATAACAGATATTTATAACAGTGTTTGTATAGGTTGTGAGTGTGTGACAAGTTGACAAGGATATTACTGCATTGTTTTGTCCAATCATGTACAGTATTGCATTTCAATCATTCAAACAACAACTCTACCAAAAAACGTCTACACTTTCCTTGTACAACACAGAATGTATTAGTCCATAAAGCACCATAGAAAGCTGTACAACATTGTTATTATAGTTTGCAAAATGTTAAAATACCATTTCTACTCTAGAATATTTACACTGTACATTTTTACAGGCACATGTAACTTTACACCATCAATAGCATCAAACCCAAACTAGTGGTAACAAATATTGGTTATTTCATTAACATATCTTTTATCTGGACACAAACACATTTTTAACTGGTAAACCCAAATCCAATGATAAATTGTAACTTTTCCCATCAAATCAATTCAATAACAAGTCTCTTAATTCAAGTATTGCATATTGTACACACTATACCCTATCAAAGATCTTTAGTTACTTAATACTGGTTGATATCAGTATCTAACACACCTAAATATAAATACATAGTTACAACAAAATCACCAGATGATTATAAAAGTTAGAAAATACACAACAAATATCATACCACTGTTGCTTGATACTTTGCGAGGAGAAAGTAAAAGATCAACATATTGTATCAAACTTCTTCTGGCCCCATGTTCACTAAGCTTTTCAGGTTCAAGATCAGGCTCAAATTTCAAAATTAATAATTTCTGCACTATTTATCATTATTTGTTCAAGAAAACTTGATTTGTGCATACCTTGACATGGTAAATATTGTTTTAGACCTCAAATGCATCAGATTAAAGTACATGTTGGAGACAATTAACTACATTAAAGTTGATCCAGTTATTTAGTGGGCTGAAATTTCATAACAGTCGCAACTATAAAAATTACCTTTTCTTTCAACAATATAGCTTAGAATTGCGAGAAGTCTTGTTTGGAGTACATTGTTTGTTAAATACCAACAGTCAATAGTTAAAAAAGTATAGTAGGTTTTATAAAAAAAATCATAGTAAAAGAATGTTTAACTTGAGCCTGATCTTGATCCTGATTCCGAAAAGCTTTGTGAACACAGAGTTTTCAGCTTGTTTTTACTACATGTATTCACTTTATCTGACAAAAAAACATGTATTTACCCTTTTTGCCACTTCAAACAAACACACGATTAGAATTACATGAAATGACCAAATAAATACTTCTTCTTTTGTTGAACCAACATTTTTCTTGTAAGTTTCATCGAATCCTATTGTAGACTGTCAATGTATAGAATAATAATCTACAAATCAGAACTTTAAAGTGTATACGTGTTTGATTACATTGAATAATGACAAGTTATTACAAGGTCATTATAGAATATTGATCTAATGGATACTATTGCGCAATAACTGTGGCACATGTGCAGGTTTTACAGTTCAATAGTACATGTATAATCTCACTAATATACCAATGAGAGAGGTACTGGTAAGGTAATGTAACCAAATTCTTCACATTCCAAAAGAAGATAGAAATTGGAACCATTGTTACAGAGACTGTACAATAATCAATATTATAGGAACTTGTTTTAATTAAGTTTTGCATCAAACACTAAACATCCTAGTTAATCTTCTTTCTCTGTTCACAGTATAAAAGACTTAGGAACAAAATTAAGTAAAACATATAGTCTCAAGAGACTGATTCACAATTAACTATACACCGATGGTATCAAATTCAAAACACTTATAAGATCAAAGAAAATAAATTAGCCAAAAGGTGCATTATTTTGAGGCAAGAAAAAAAAGCACAAACACATTCCAAAATAGACAGGAAACATGGAGTATTTACATACAACCAGAAGCACAAATATTTAAATAGAATACTTTTGAAATACATTATAAATAACACTGTTAGTGTATATAGTATTTAAAACTTTTTCTTTAAACACAACCAATTCACCTTAACAACAAGATTAATAAAGATGTGAGCAAGGAGTAAGCTTGATTTATGGAATACCAGATACAAAATCTTGGCTATTCAGTTTTGACCACTGTTAGCAATTGTAGCCATTAGAGTGTCAAGGTCACCCACAGTTCAAGGTTAGATTTTCATGAAGTATTTTGAATGATGGAATATTATGTGTGAGCATAATAGAGGGTTGGTCAAAAGATGAACACACCATAACCAATATTAAGTTATTTTGCTAAATGATTTCTTTGACAACACTACAGAGGCTATGTATGATATCTACTTAATGTTTGGGTCTGACAAAGCAGATTGACTATTTTTTCTTTATGTGTTTTTTTTTGTATGCAATGACAGATGCATACTTGTTTTATTCATTTACTTGAAGCCTTCACACGACAAATGTATGACCACATTGCACCATGGATTATCAGCGTTTTGTAGAGATCTAAATGTACATGGAAATATGGACACATAAGAAAATACCAGATGTATTATTAGAGCTTGGTTAAAGTGGCAGGAGTAATGATTGAAGATAGCTTTGGATGCTGAAGAAACTCTGCCATAACAAAAACAGCTATATAGAAAACTAGAATATGATAATTAGAAACAATTTTGTTCAATATAATATCGAGACATCTAAAATGTTTAGATTAGGTACACATTATGTGACTAGTCACAGCAATGTCATTGGTTACTGGCAAATATAAGCTTTCTCAAATTGTAAACTAAAAATTATATTTAAACCTTCTTAAAATGTTATAACAATCCAAACATTATCAGCTGTATATTATATATTCAAACTACAGGTACAGCTGTCTTATCTATTTCCACTGAACTATCACAAGTTAGTTCTATTACACACGTTGGTTGATAGTTTATATTGTAGTGACTATAAATCTCAGTAAAGTTCTGTTAATTAGATCACCATCTAATCATTGATACCATCCAGTGTAACTTGGCTCAGTCATCAAACTCAGTCATTCCTGAGGGTGATGCAAACAGCAAAACTTCACTGTACATTATGCACCTGTAATAACTCCAATAAATTGCACATACTGATTACTTGCTGGCAGTCTAAACCCTTACTTAATGACTAGGCTTATACTGACCCAACACCCTGACACTCTCATACACCAGTGTAACACCATATCCCAGATGATAACTATAAACCTTCATAACACATACATCATGACCTCCCTCTTACATAATATCATATAATGCTGTAGAGTGAAACCTTTCTAAATCAAGTCTAAATTAAAGGAGTTTTATTTGTCAGCCCTTAACCCTAAAGCTGTTTTATTTGTTGTCCTTTTTTCTGCTACATTATACATTATGTCAGTGTTTTATGAAGACATGCCATATACTTTTCACTCATAATTTTTATGTTTTAACATTTTTTGTCAAGCATTTTGTCTGTTTTACAATTTTTGTGCAACTTTGTATACTGAAGTGTAATAGAATATGTGACGGCTTGCACTATCTTAAGTAGAGGATAGAATAGTTTGAAATATTCAAAGGAAAACCAAACTTGAGAGTTTTAATTTAAGAGTTGTCTTGATACAAGCTTCACAATTTCTTTTGCATTTCAGTTGATATTTTCCATTATATTTGTTTTGCTTTTTGTTTAATGTAAGTTAGAATATTATTCTGCTTTCTTGACTAATCAACTTTATGCGTCATTGGAGGAAATTCATTGTCATCGTCCAATCGTAGAGCGTTCAATCCAGCCCCTGCCCCCGGCTCCTGACCTGTAGCCCCTTGCTCAAACTCTTGGAATGGCTGTGAATCTGAAAGTATAGAAAAGTACCCGATGTTTATTCATAGACAAGGAAAAACAATAAATCCTAGAGAACAATCTTTTCGAACTTTAGAAACATAAATAGAATCACTGACTCAGCATTTAACTGTTAAACTCTTACTTGCACATATTTAAGTCTAGAAGAGAATTAGTGAGAATAAATTATAGATGTGACAGCAAAAACCAACACCTCATAAATGGTCAACCACTTCCACATATCGCATGGCTTTTCTTTCAACCTT
>ENA-OREC01001084-OREC01001084.1-marine-metagenome-genome-assembly--contig:-NODE-1084-length-12957-cov-13.891071_pt1 | contig 12957 bp, 5 predicted proteins | sample MGYA00248626_ERZ508543 | MGnify/ENA primary metagenome ERZ508543 (study PRJEB26211, sample SAMN05518279) | marine metagenome | isolation source: Puget Sound, Washington, USA | host: Bankia setacea... | reverse complement strand
AAACACATTACAGATTTCAAATTTTCCACTGGTGGTAGGGTAAGGTAAAAATAAGAAAAACACATTACAGATTTCAAATTTTTCACTGGTGGTAGGGTAAGGTAAAAATAAGAAAAACACATAACAGATTTCAAAATGTCCACTAGTCTTGCATTTTAAACCTCTCAGGATGGTATGACAAGTATGAATTTCGGTGTCCTGATGATATGTATTGCTTTTGACAAGTGTTAGTGTATTACTATAGGTTTGGTGTGGACTGACAAGTGAAGGTCAACTTATAGCTGTGAAGCAGATTGAACTCAACACAACCAATCAACATAAGGCAAAGAAAGAGTATGAAAAGGTTCAAGAGGAGGTGGAACTGCTGAAAACTCTGGAACACAAGAACATTGTAGGGTGAGTTAAAAATGCTGATATTTTTAGATATGAATAAGGCACATCTATAAAGCTCACTGAAGTATAAAGTTTCCACTGACTATTGTTTTTCCTATTACACTTACTGGAAAAGACTACCGACATAGTTAGAACGACTACCGAAATTATTACGACGACTACCAAAATTATTACAACGACTACAGAAATAGTTAGATCACTATCGAAATTATTGGCACCAAGATTTTAGAATACAGTGAGATATATAAGGTTGTTTCAATTTCTGCTATGTAGTAGGACTTAAAACCCTAAAATACATAACCGGTATATTTACAGAGTTATTTCCTCTTTATCATTTATTATTCATAATAGATGCCTGTCCGAGCCATATCTTTAAAAGTACAAATGGATTGAAATGAGACTTGGTTTATCAATAGATGGCAGTCAGAGAAAGTGCTGTGCACAAGAACCATAATCATACCTGCATATTTACTGAGCTATCTCCACTTTACCATTTAGTTTTTAAACGGATGCCTGTCTGGGCCATATTTTTGAAAGTACAAAAGAGATAGAAATGAGACTTGGTTTATAGATAGATGGCAGTCAGAGGAAGTGCACTACACTACCTACATAGTTATCTCCCCTTAACCATTTATTTTTCATAATGGATGCTTGTCCTGGTCATAACTTGGAAAGTACAAAAAGGGATTTCAATGAAACTTGGTACATACATGGATGAAAATTAGAGGAAGTGCAGAAGACACAAACCATAATCCTATCTTACATTTTACTTGAGTTATCTCCCTTTAATTCTTTTCATAAAAGTGGTTTCCTTTGTCATGTCTTGATGTACAAGTAGTGTTTGATTACAAGTTCTGCCTTTTATAGACAATAGGCATTTGGGGAGCATTTCTCGGTTCCAACGAGTTCCTTGTTATTTCTAAAAATACAATTTTTCTGCGCTTATAGAAATATCCATTTGAAGTCCATTTTTATACACCCCGCAGACAAATGTTTTAGGGAGGGCATAATTATGGGAATCAGCCTGTTTGTCAGTCTGTCTGTCTATCCATCTGTCTATAATTCTTTTAGCTCAATTCCTCCTTAACAGATAAACCCTCAGTATTTGCATGAAGGAGGATAATCTCAGTCTGAACTTCTTTAAGGGAGATAAATAGTAGAGGGAGATAATAAGTTGTGTGGGACAGAGTTATCCTTTTGTGAATTGACTCAAAGGACTCTAGTTTAGTTCTGTTTATGTTCCAACATTATCAGTCGAACTAAGCCGCTGATAGTCTATTTACAAAATCCAAATGACATCTTTACTTTGGTAATATCTCATTGAAGGTTTACTGTATCATTCCTTTATTTGATTGTGTTGCTATAGCTACCTGGGTACCAGTTTGGAGGACAGCATAGTGAGCATCTTTATGCAGTTTGTACCTGGTGGGTCAATTGCAAGCATTTTGGCGAGGTTTGGTGCACTAGACGAGGCTGTGTTCAGGAAATACACTCGTCAGATATTGGAAGGAGTGGAGTACCTGCATGAAAACGATGTAATCCATAGGTAAGAACTTTGTATAATAACCTTGTATGCTGTGAAATTAGTATCACTAATGGGGCACTTATTGTACATTATTATATCTAAGCTGAATTATGAATTTTAATGGTGGTGATTAAAAGTTTCAATTAACAACATGATATTGTGTTTCCTATACTGATGAATTAAGCTACCATCATTAATGACTTAATTGTTGAAGAAAACCTCAAGCTTGACTGATAAAATCTGGTCTTAATAGTAATTTGGTCTTAAAAGCGGGTAACACAATCATTGAAATTGACTGTTGGCAAAAGGGGACTGGTCTTACTATCAAGTGGTCTTTATTGCAAAAGTTTACTTATGCTAAGACCACATGTTGTAAGTTTTATTAGGGCAGTCTATGCTGGTCTCATGTCAAAATGATCTGATGCTAGGTTTAATGACTGGTGCAGTTACACATTAAATTATAAAACAGGTAGCCAAGGTCTGGAACCCAAACTTTGACATATTCTGGAGTTGAACATAAATTGTCTGAACTGCCTTTTTATTTCATTCATGGTAAAGACAGTTTTCCATTCAACCCACATTATTCAGTGTTGTTATATTATGTAAGGCTCAATGTTTCTTTACTGTTAACTCCCTCAGAAACACCTTACAAAACTGTTTAAAATTACTGCAAACAACATAATGAACGTATACGGTACTGTATAGGAATGTAACCAATTATAGCAGTTCCAAAATACCTTTAGTACAGTTAAGTTTTTCCGACATCTGCATGTTCAAATTGATTGGCAGTTAGGTTTGCCATTTATTGAGGCCTTACAGCTTATTTCAATTTAATTAGTTTTTTGTATTAGGACTGACCCACTATTAGAACCACTACCAATTGTATTTATTTCTTTAGGTACACATAAAGGGAGGTAATGATACATTACATTTCTTTACAAAGACAAAGGGAGGTAATTCTATTGGATTTCTTTACAGAGACATAAAGGGAGGTAATGTCATGTTGATGCCCAACGGAGTAATCAAACTTATTGACTTTGGATGTGCCAAACGACTCTGCATAAATTTGAGTATGGGCCAGTCTGAGATCCTGAAATCCATGAAGGGGACACCTTATTGGATGGCACCAGAGGTTGTGAACGAAACTGGCCATGGCAAAAAATCAGATATATGGTAGGTATTACAAAAATTTGGTCAATAAAGTGCACCCAAACTTTGCATTCATAAGTACATGTGTGTTTGAATATTGTTTAAATAGGTAAAACATTTTTTATATGAAACAGAACATGCTATTGGTCCAAATTTATGGATATGTTTATAAGTGTTGCAGAAAGAAAATTAAAACATTTATTAAAATAGTTTTTGGAAATGAAAATTGAATCAACAAGAAAAGATGCAAGGTTTGGCTATATCTGAATAAAGTCAATAAGGAGTTTGTTTGGCCAAGCATTTTTCTTGAGTTTAACATTTTATTCAACTAAATTATATATTTTAATAAGATATTTTGAAAGTGTTCTTCAAACTGTAAAGTGATTAAAGTTACATGCACCTCAGTTTCATTACCTCCATACAAATTGACGTTGTTTTTTTCACTAAAAGCTTAAAGAAATGCTCAGTATAGAAGAGTTTTTTACTCATTAGTATTGTTCTGAACGAACTTTATTTTATAAATATAATCAATTAAATTCCAAATAAAGAACTGTAAAATATCATGTGGCGATATAGAGTTATCAAGGCAGTAAATAGATAGAAAAAATAACTGCATGGCTTTACATTTGAAAATACCTGTTATTGTCCTCTTGGTAAATGTCTTTAGTTGCAAAGTTGTATTTAGATATCAAGAATATACTCACTTCACTAACTTTTAACATACATGTAGGTTTCTGCAGAAGCCTTTTAATGAATGTGATGGTCAACATGGTATACTATCGTTTAATACCACTTTCTGTTTATATTTTCAAATTGTATTGAACTCAGATTTCAGTTTGATTGTAAAACAAGCAATTTAGCTTATATAAATCACTCCAATCCATTCCTGGAACCAACCGGTACTGAGCGATGAGGTTACAGTTTCTTGCACAGGGAAACAACAGGAGCCTTTGATTTCAATTTGAGTTCAATTTCCATTGATAGGCATCCACCAATTCTGAGTCAGATGTGCTAACCACTTAATGAGATTTGAATTTGATTGAACCAGATTTAACTTTATACATTGGTTTAAGCAGTGCCAGTACTTTTACAATGTGTTGTTGTGTATTTCAGGAGTGTAGGTTGTACGGTGTTTGAGATGGCCACCCGTAAACCTCCGTGGGCCGACATGAACCCAATGGCAGCCATTTTTGCCATAGGTTCTAATAAACCAGTGCCACAGCTGCCTGAGAAGTTCAGTGATGAAGTCAGAGAGTTTGTCAATGCATGCTTAACCAAGTAAGATTCTTATTTCATAGTTTGGAAAAATCCATTTAAATCTCAACATTGATAAAAAGCATGCTTTGGTGTGTTTTTCTTCATCTGATAAAGGAAACACTATAAGGTGAGATAATGATGCGCCTTGATGTTACAATGATTGTATATTATACTCCTCTCTCTCCCTCTAAGCCCCAACAAGCTGATACCCTGTCCAGTCATGCATGCAAACATTGTCCATCCATCAGCAATGGTGGTAGGCATAGACAATTTATGGCATGATTGGAGATGCAGCTTTGATAAACACACAGATAAACTTTTATCTATATCAATGATTTGGACGGATAGCCATATATTTCAAAATTCACATTTGACATACAAAACAATTCTTGCATTCCTTATATAATAGAGAGTCATATTGTACTGAACTGCTATCATGCCTTTTTCAGGGACCAAACACAGCGATTATCTGCCACTCAGTTACTTGCTACAACTTTCCTTAAGAGACGCAGTAAAAAGAACTCTTCCAACTGCTGATGTAGTGAGAAACAATAGATGCTTTGTTGGAAGATTCAGAAGTAAATCCTTCAAATGTTAGTGTGTCATGGAACTCTGGTGTACCTCCCATGTCGCAATACGACACAAGGGTGGGGATTTCCTGGAAATGCTGGCATGCCAAAACACAGTATTTCCTGGCATGCAAAGACAAGGTGATTTCCTGGAAATGCTGGCATGCCAAAATACGGTGATTTCCTGGAATTGCTGACATGACATGGTGAATAACCTAAACTGCTGATATGCTAAGACACATTGATTTCCTGGAATTGCTTGCATGACACAACAGAACAATACGCCAAACTCTGGGGTGCTATATCATTGTAAAAAAAAGCAGGACAGTATTGTTTTAATGCATCAATACAAGTTTCACAAATACATTTTGTATTGACACAGTTACATGGTTTGCTTTTGCTGCTCAGGTTCTGTGATTCAATTAAAAATCTGCTTGCTGCGAACATGCTTAACTGCAGTATAAAGAATGGCTGGAAGTGAGAGCGTGCTGTAATATAGGCATGTAATGAACGTATTAGATGTTGTTGGTTATAATCTGGATTATTGATACAAAGTGATAAATGTGTGAATATTAGGGAATACGACTTAATGTTTATAATATACCATGGAAACATTGGCTCAACACTCTTGAACACATTATATGGACAGTTTAATTGCAAAATAGGGATGTTAGAGTGGTATTCATAATACATTCACCTAATATCAATAATGAGCCTGGCCATGAAATGTATAATGTTTGAGTGGACAGTTTGTTTGTGTGGCCATTCTCCATATATCAGAATGGTATAGAGTATTTATAGTGCTCATTCATCTGTCTGACCAAGCCAAAATTGTGGATATTATGGGCTAGCCCTATGGATATTATGGACTAGCCCTATGGATATTATGGACTAGCCCCATGGATATTATGGACTAGCCCTGTGGATATTACGGGCTAGCCCTGTGGATATTATGGGCTAGCCCTATAGATATTATGGACTAGCCCTGTGGATATTATGGGCTAGCCCTATGGATATTATGGACTAGCCCTGTGGATAGTATGGACTAACCCTGTGGATATTATGGGCTAGCCCTGTGCATGAAAACTGATACTATGCTCATACTCATCATTAGGGTTAAGACTTAAAGACAGCTTGTGTAGGCTCATAAACACAGGTGTACACAAATAAGCTCATGGTATACAATGTTGTTATGTTCGTCTGTCTGTCCATGGAACTGCAGATTTAAAGTATGTGGTTTATGGATACTTTATTAAATGATAAAAGGTACTGCTGAAGTTTAAATCAGGATTCCACTTCTGTAAAAAGTATTTGTGCACATTCTTCTAAAAGCTCTTGTTTGAAAGTGTCTCTATATATGTCAGAAACCAGCATTACCTTTGCTACAGACAAAGTTGTTAACTAATGCAAGACTTGAGATTTGATCCCATATTTTTACACAAAGATTTCCAAGAATGTAAAGGAATTTCTAGCACCTACAAAGATTTTCCTTGTTTGCCTGGCCAAATTAGATGATACAACGATTGTGTAATACCATGTATAATTGTTTGCAGACTCAATGTATAAATTTTTGTAAGAAAAGAAACTGCTGAAGCTCCATATCACAACTTTTCCATATATTACTGTATAAATGTTTTGTGAAGAAACCCAGAATGCCATATTAGACTTCACGCTGTATATGGTTTGTTAATTAACCGTCCATATGTGTATGATAAATTTTACAGTATTTACCAAACCTCAGAATCTTGTTCAGTAAAATTGTTGCTTCAGCTTTGTTTCCTCCATATTTGATAGTCAATGGCTTTACTTCATACTCACACACAATGTTGCTTTGGTCAATACCTTTACACTGATATGCCACATTGTGACTTTCAAATGGTAGGGAAACGTTCAATTGTGTTGAACAATTAGGAGAAAAATATAAAAATCCGGCTTTAATGCGGTATCCGCATTTCCCACTTGTTAGTATATAATTTTAGTTCCATTTCTGTTGAATATGACATAAAATATTGCATACTTGTTCAGTCAAGATTACGGTAATTTTATTTACGGGCAGAAGATTTTTATTTTGGAATACAAATGTAATTGTTTTATACTTGACTGTGGTTTTGAAAAGTGGGCAACCTACAACATAGTGTGTTTAAATGGCATTTAGATGTTTATTTCTAGTTTCCTGCCCAGTGTTGTTCGTGATTTGCCTTAATATGTTCACTACACAGAATGCATAGAACATATGTATGGTAAAAGGGATTATTTTTTTTGACATGTGATACTGGGTCGAGGGGTGGATGGGAAAGGGTCCTATCTGGGTTTATTTAATAGCCCCGCTGTATCCCACCCACCCCTCAGATCTGTCTTTTGTTTCACATCAAGTTTAGCCATACTAGATGTTTCAGTTTTGTGTTGTTAAATGTATTACATTATATGTCCTCTATTTTGTTTCAAGACTTTATAATGTCATTCTATATTGTCAGAGTTCATGCAAGTATTTAAACAGAGGAACTTGTCTTTACCATTCTTTTTGAAAACATGAAAACTGTTCACCAAATGAACCAAAACTCTGAAAAAAATGTGAACAAAATAAAACATCCTTTAAAAATAAGATTTATACTAAAATGGAAACTTTTCTTAAACTAAGTACCTGACAAGAACCATTACTTATTTGAAGTCTCTTCTCCCAGCTGTATCAACCATTATAGAACTCACCTTGGTACAGTGAGAAACAAGTGAACACTAAGCCTATTGACAAAAACTCGTGGTTAAGACAGTGGCCCTATGTTCTCTGATATTGTTGTTGATATATATTTGTGTATTACTCCATCTGTGCTGCAATATGATGTGTTGTTAATACAGTTGTACATATATGAAGATTAGTTTTAGATATGATTGTACAATGTTTAGATTTATTGAGAATTTATAGACAAGCTTGTTAGCGTGTAGGTCTAATATAGTGTACATTCCATGCAATGAGATGCTATTTTTGAATGTTTACATCATGCAGTGTATTTTTACAAAGATGTGCTATATAGATCATTGATTGTTCTGAGCATATAACTATAGATCTGAGTTCAATATTGTACATACAAGAGTATTGTTAACATCTAATTAAGACCACTTCTTTCAATTAAAACCACTTCCAGGCATAGTTCTTGACCAGCAACCTACTATGCAATATTCACTATTAACTAGACGAGATCAAATTGAAAACACTTTCTCAGAATAGATGGTTTTCATACTATTTGTACAAAATGCCTCTGTAAATCCACAAAAAGACCACCTTTTCCTTAATGGATACTGGTTGTATTGTTTAGGGTGTCATATAAATGCCAACATTTAAAATTAGAATTTGATAGTATTAAAATCCCTTTAAGGAGATTGGTCTGTATTTCAGTGGTCTTAATACGTGTTTAGAGATGGTCTTTATGATAGGCTTATCTGTATAATTACATTAGATTTTAGCTTTTTGTTTTGTAATTTTATTGTCAAAATCAGAGAGTTTAAAAGTTTGTTTAACACAATGAAAATACTCTTTCTAAAAACGATATGCATTTTATATATAACAATATCTGAATAAAATGTTCAGTTATTTTATGCCTTTAATGTTAATGTATCATTGGCATGAATCATCATTTATTCTCTAAGCTGGTTTTACTTATTGATTAAATTACTATATTCATACAGTCTACATTATTAAAAAATATTAAGACAACTGTAGTGAAATATTATACCTTAAAACTGACCTGCATTCACTTCTTAAAAATGATATTTGCCAAACAAAATCCAATGCTCTGGTAACATGGATGTGAAGTCAACTAATGTGCTTGTTCTCTGTTTAAGTTTATAATAATCGCATTTGAATGATTATTAAATATACGGTTAAATATACAAGAGATTGTGTGACTTCAATAGTTTTAACAATAAGCGCCAAAATTAAAATCTGCCAAATGCTTAGCTGTATAAAAAAAAGAGAGAACAAGTTGTGTCTTTTCTTTGGTCTTTTTTCGCTTTTTTATATGTCAATTTGGGGGATGATTGTGATAATGGTCTAAATGCTATTGAGTAAAGTTGCCAATAGATCTCTTTGTGCATTTACCTGTTGAGTTGATAGTCCCACTGTTAGTATTCATATCTGATGCTTCATTCACAGTTAATTCTTATTTTTGAAATTTTAAGTTTGTAAGAGTTTGCTCCCTTGTTGGTAGGTATTTCTACAATAGGTATATAGTAAAATAGTTTGGAATTGTGTTTTCCTTGAATGTCAAGGACACTAATATTTTTCCATGTTTACATAGTATTAGACTTACCTATAACCGACCCAAAAGGGAGAGTACTCATGCAAGTGTACAGAGTTGTCCCTGAAACGAAAACAAGGAATTTCAAGTTAGATTTTCTGTTTAACTTCTTACATATAACCAGTCATAGACATCACCATATTTGTATAAACAGTCCCATTTCTTGTCTTCCATGTGTTGAGAAATGTATTGCATAAATAAAGAAAGTAGACTTATGTAGTATATTGTTTGTTATTATTTTTATTAAAGCCACGCTCCCCTGAAAATATACTGTGAACTCGCAATATTTAACTGGACACATCTTTTCATGCACACCATTGGTCAGCAGAATCACCAATTTGAAAGTTTAGAAATATGTTTATATATGTGTGTCGTTTTATTTTAAACCAAGAGCACAGCCTACCGGAGCACTATACGTCCTAAGAAAATGTTGTCACCCAATACGGAAAAAAAGAATATGCATAAGCAAATGTTTTAAAAAAAAAGGGGCGTAACTCTTTTAGGTAAGGTCGAATAAAAGAATTCAACCTTCATACATAACTACATACCATTATGACAATCCTAGAAGGTTTCAAGATCATCCACTGAAAACTGTAGAAGTTGTGTTCACAACAATTTGCAAACGGACGGACAGCTTGCGCCATAACATAATACGACCCTTCGGGGGTATAAAAATGCATCCAGACGACAATGTGATAAAGGAATGGTTAATGTCAATAGGTCAAGTGTCAGTAAACAACCTGTCAAACCGTGACACTTTCTAATCATGCTAATCTGCAACAGGGATGGGCTTCAAGCTGTGACATATCTAATTTAGGTTATTGAAAAAAAAACTATATAAAAAGTGCATTTACCCTTCAAGAGCAGGGATCGCGTGCTGTTATACAGTTGAGTACTTTGTGTACACGTCTGGACAATGAAACAATATGTTGAGAATGTTTTATTAATTAAAAGCTTAAAGACAATGGCGAGCCGGAAATAGCGTGATTAGAGAGACATTGTTCAAACTGCGGATATCAGCATGCGTCTTATTCATTAAAATCAGTGACATTGTTTGAAGTGATTTTAAACAAAACAATTGAAATACTGAAGGGGACGAACCCTAGAACACTTTTATCGTTACTAAAACAGAGTCAACTTGAGCATTTAAACTGTTTTAATCTATTTGTTAATTAATGTACTTGTACTCGTCATCGTCGTCGTCATCATCATAATCATTGGTTGATTTCAAATAAGCCCTGTTATTTGCCATTAGACTGTGAGAAGCCGATTGGGCAGAAATGTAGTATTATTTAATGTATACACGTTATAGCAGCAACATAAATGACGATAAAACCGTAAATTGAATATCGTATTTATCTTCCAAGTGTTTGGCGGGTACAATAAACAGTACATGAAGATGGAATGAACTGTTTACAATAGGTCAGTATAAGCACTAATTAAAACATCCAACTAGGAAGTGTTTGTTTTTTCCCTTTTGTATAAATTTAAACATCAGAAGAACTACCACACACCTGCACTAGTATTTACTATGAGAGAGATTAACACATTTAAAGCTTCCTTTCGATTGTCTTGTGGACAAAGAAATAAGATTAGCGTTACAACTCTTATGAAAGCGTACATTCATCATTACATGGAGAAGAATGATTAAAGAAGTTCCATTGGGTATTTACACATGTGATTAAAATATTCAAATGCAAGTGTGCTTACGAAGTAAAGGAATTACAGACTTCTTTCTTACACATCTATGCCTATATAACCGTTATTGACCCTGACATTTGGATGAACTTTGGGGGAAATGTAAACTATTTTCCGCTTTGCTCAGATAGTTCGTAATTGACTTCCTCTTTGCTTGTGCTGTACGTATCTACCCGAGATGGAAACCATCATTTGAGATTAATGAAAAATAATATAGTGAAAGATCCCGGGACCCGCTAAGTAATTATATTATTTGCGATTGGACCTCTAAGTATTTCTTATATTTATACATGTGCAGATGACCCACAGGGTACATCCGTTCAGTATCACTTAAATTTACAATCTGACCGTTATGCATTTCTTGTATTAACGGCTGATCTGTCTGGTACTCTTCGCCTGACTCGTTATGTATCTATACATCGGTTGAATCATTGGGACTTCGTTTAGCGCCAATCATAGTAACCGCTAACCTCAAGGTGACTACTGACACTTGTTCCCCATTTTCTAAATAGTGTTAGGAGATTCATAATAATTTTTAAAAATACCAACGATTAATTATGTGTTGATTTCATTTCTCTCTCTCTCTCCCCCCCTCTCTCTCTCTCTCTGTCTTTGTGTCTGTCTGTCTGTCTGTCTGCCTGTCTGTCTTTGTGTCTGTATGTCTGTCTGTCTGTCTGTCTTTGTGTCTGTCTGTCTTTGTGTCTGTCTGTCTTTGTGTCTGTCTTTGTGTCCGTCCGTCCGTCTGTCTTTAATCCTCTGATACTCTCTGTCGCTCTTTTTTGTCATTGGTACACGTTGACTAATTTATAGAAAAAAACACACACTTACTCATCTTTTAGTCAAGCTAGGAAGTAATATTGCAGAAGTTGACTGTCAAATCATTCGGTACTTCCTGTTTCTGTTGCACATGATACGGTCGACTTAACATTATGCGTGCACTCAGAACAAGTAATCCGAATCAATAAACAACCAAATCTGAATAAATAAAAAGAAACCGAAAATCGTTAAGAGAAATGTCAAATGAATAAATATTTCCATTGATGTTCGAGTGATATTAGGTAATAAAGATAAACATGCCACGTTGAATGAATTGTTTAATACATAAATGGATGAAGAAAGGAAGGAATGGAGAAAGAGTAGAAACAATAGATACACCAACAAACGCATTATCTACATTTTGAGTTCGTTTGAAAGTGAATGGAGGAAAGAATGAAGTAATGAAGGAAAGAAGGAATGAACGAACGAACGAGCAAACGAGCAAACTAGCGAGTTGAAATGTTCTTGTTATTCAATGCCGATGTGAAGGTTCGCTCAATAAATGGACACATTTAGGCACGTTTAGACATGTTCTCAATAGCTCACACGTGTTAATGTATAGTGATTTAACAGCGCGATATATTGCTTACAACTCGAAATACTTTTTACAACACGAGATAATGTTTACAACACGAGATAATGTTTACAACTCGAGAATATGTTTACAACACGAGATAATGTTTACAATACAAGATAATGTTTACAACACGATACACTCTTAACAGCACGAGATAATGTTTACAACTCGAGATACTATTAACAGCACGAGCTAATGTTTACAACACAAGCTAATGTTTACAATACGATACACTCTTAACAGCACGAGATCATGTTTACAACTCGAGATACTATTTAAAGCACGAGATCATGTTTACAACACAAGATAATGTTTACAACACGATATACTGTTTACAGCACGAGATAATGTTTACAACTCGAGATACTATTTAAAGCACGAGATCATGTTTACAGCACAAGATAATGTTTACAACACGATATACTGTTTACAGCACGAGATAATGTTTACAACTCTAGATAATATTTGCAACACAAGATAATGTTTACAACTCGAGATACTATTAACAGCACGAGATAATGTTTACAACTCGAGATACTATTTAAAGCACGAGATCATGTTTACAACACAAGATAATGTTAACAACACGATATACTGTTTACAGCACGAGATAATGTTTACAACTCTAGATAATATTTGCAACACGAGATAATGTTTACAACACAAGATAATGTTTACAAC
>ENA-OREC01001083-OREC01001083.1-marine-metagenome-genome-assembly--contig:-NODE-1083-length-12962-cov-12.235080_pt1 | contig 12962 bp, 4 predicted proteins | sample MGYA00248626_ERZ508543 | MGnify/ENA primary metagenome ERZ508543 (study PRJEB26211, sample SAMN05518279) | marine metagenome | isolation source: Puget Sound, Washington, USA | host: Bankia setacea... | reverse complement strand
GACTATCAGTAGGTGTGAGAGATATTGGGTAATATTTAACGTCTCGTCCATAATACATGTAATGTCAACAGTTAAGTATATGATGTCTAAATAAACACTACGTGGAACTGTATTCCTATTCATATTCAGATAGGACTAAATTATAAAGCTGCTTACTCTAATTTGTTAAAAGCTAAAATTGCAACATGAACTGTAGCTGGCGTTAGACGATAAACTTGAAAATGAAGTTTGTATTTACTATATCTTATCATGAACTACATAGGCGTTATTTACGGAGTTCTCGCGAACGTTCAACTTTACTGACGATGTATTGGCTACAAGTGGTTCCACTGACGGAGCTACCTAGCCAATCACGTGACCCTCTGACATCACACACACGACGTACGGTATTGTGAAGAGGCACATACTGAAGACAACGCTGGTGAACACGTAACCATGGTATACGTGATGAGACACACACTGATGACAACGCTGGTGAAACACGTAACCATGGGATACGTGATGAGACACACACTGAAGACAACGCTGGTGAAACACGTAACGATGGTATACGTGATGAGACACACACTGAAGACAACGCTGGTGAAACACGTAACGATGGTATACGTGATGAGACACACACTAAAGGCAACGCTGGTGAAACACGTAACGATGGTATACGTGATGAGACACACACTGAAGACAACGCTGGTGAAACACGTAACGATGGTATAAGTGATGTAAATGAGCTATGAGCCTAACGCAATGACTGTGGGGATGGTGAATGGAATGATGCTAGTGATTATCATGCTCATCTATACATACCGAGATATGTTCTTTATGACGGAATACAGTTTTATAAAATTCCTTCCTAGCCTTTCCTTTCATACCAGGTCGTTTTGTACAGCTTCCCGACCATTGCCAAAGATCCCTTGGTTGAGTGAACACAACTGGAAGACAGGGCGCATTCTTATCTCATTGCCTATCATACTAGTTCGGTTACGTTGTTAATCACATAACTAGTTAGCTCGTATTAACATAGTATACACAAGCTTGTCATTTTCTTTGACTTTAAGCTATACTCAACCTAGATATTATAACTACCAGTAAATGTGTCAGACAAAGGTACTCGATCGAACTATATATATAACTCGCATACAAATATACACATCATCCAACTTTGGTATACCATGCGATTCTCCACGTTCAGAAGTACAAAACTCAACATAATAGAATACACAAACTGTTTGTTTCATTGAACCGCATTTTGAACTAAGGGAAGAATTAAAATATAAATAAGAAAGAAATCATGCAAGCTCAACTTAAATTTTAAATAAAACTTTGAACTGAACACAAACTACATTTCAAAGCAGGACCATGGATCCAAGGAGACGTCTACAGACACGTACATGTGGTTTAACTCAAGATAGTGTCTGGGGTATAATAGCAAAGTTTCAGAATAATATGCTCTCAAGCTCAAATGTCTTTTAGCAGTATCAATATTTATAAACAAGTTATTTGAATAATTTTAAAATGCTTATTCCATATTGAGGCTTTACATCATATCCCGTTGATAACCTAAATGTGAATATCTAACCATTATACACCATTCAATGCATCAATGTAATACCTATTTATAAACAGGTGCCGAATATATACTTATATTTTATCAACACATCAAAAAGCAAAACTATCTTTTAAGTAGAATTATTATTTAATTTAGTATGCCGAAAATGTTAATCTATTCACGAGTTAGAGCAATAGTAGATAGGTAAAGTTTCTCGTTGAAATATTGAACCCTATTTCTAGATAAGTTACTCATTCACATATGGATTGGACACTGAGCTTACCTCCAGAGTCAGTCTGTTTGCCAGATTTACTTTTCTTTCCATCTGATTTGGACGATTCATTTTTAAACACATCATCATCCCCTACTGACTCCACCGACATGAGTCTGTCTGTCTTTGGTGGTCGTCCTGGGCCCCTTTTCACCTTGACCTCCTTAGGGCTGTCAACTTGTGGCTTCTTATGGGTTGTGTCAGCAGAGTGTGACTTTCTGGACTCATTACTCTCGGATATAGACAAGGTTCTGCGACGTTTTGTTAGCAACAGTAATGGATTCGGGTCATACTCTGAAAACACACAAAACACAATATGACACAGTCAGTTCATTGATATACCTGACATTATATTACTCCAGTTTGTTTTAAAATAGAAATTATATTCTTGTACCATCTCTGTTCTCCTTTTCGTTGACACCTGACCCTTTATGCCGCAACACCTTATCTCATTTGTCCATTGAACATAACTCAGTATTCTTACCAACATGAGGGAAATCTTGTGGAATGATTCTGATGTGGTCCAGTGGTATTTTTCCAGTATCACTGTCGTCGAAGTCAACGTTGAATAAATCTTTGCCTGTACTGTCGCCATCTTCTGGAGTTGCTATAACACAGACGAAATAAAATTAAGCATATTCTAAGACGACTCACAGTAAACATAAATAAAGTTCTTTATAAAGGTGACTTATTGCAAACAAAGTAAGCACGTTATTAAGTGATTTTTTTTATTAAAAGATCTTTTTAAACCTTCACAGTTCGATAAGAAATACAATTTATTATAATTATTATCATAACACCCCTTTTTATTAATATCAACCATATCTGGGTATTCTTCTCAAGTGCTCGTATCTTTCATTGAATGACGATAAATGCATACTTATGTAGGACATTACAGAGCACTCTATAATATAAACTATGCGTGGGTACCTTTAGAGATGGTTCCCGGGTACAGACAGCTGAACTGTTGGCTCCAGTACGCACATATCCTGGTTCCCTCCTTCAACTGCTCACCACTGTTAGGCTTAGTATCCTTAATCTACAACGGTACATGTAATGTTTGTATAGAGACGTATCAATTAAATCAATCTTACATGTGTATGAGAAGTGCTTCATCGTAGTTGTGATCCAGACAACATTTACCATACACTATGTTTGCAAATAAGATATTTAGAGACACTGAAACGTAGGTCAATTAATATACCATACATTCAAAACATTTTCTTCGTTTACTTCCTCTTCATTGATCTGTTTGTACTATTGTATTTAATGACATATTTGTTACACTGACCGCTTCTTTAAGCATCTCTTCCAGTGAGTAAATATGTGGTCTAGTTTTTCTTTCATTGTCCAGCACTGCCCCGTAAATATCCGGTGGACGGATAGCTTTGAGTTCCCCCTCGTGGAAGAGTCCGTCAGTGAATACTAGAATCCTCATCCCATCTTCCAAACTATCTTGATGGAGGGCACAGTCTGGTAGGTCTACAACATGGACATCATTAACTCTATACTAGCATAATTAGGTTGTAACTGTCTGCCTATCAACACAAACTAGTCTCTGAATATCAAATTGAATCCCATCATTTTAAAAAGTCTATATTTTGAGGACGTGGTATAAGATAGTACTCACACTGTTTCCGTGTTTTCAGTGATTGTGCCGAAATTATAGAATAATAATGTTTGTTTCAGATATTAAAATATCAGGCTTTTGTTTTTTTCCGTTATTTGGTTTTAACGCACTATACCGACTACATACTTTTAACAGTATTGTTTCTCAACTTACCGACTGGTTTTGGTTTGACGAGACAGCTGAGTGGTATGTCATCTGTGTCACTACTGTTCTCATCTGTGGCAGGTTTCACTATGGTCGCGGACACAGCCATGGCTAGCTTGTGTTTCTTTTCAAGGCGACTTTGTGTCAAACGGTCTCTGGTAGCCTGTAATAGTACAATAACTACGTGTACTCTTACAATACCCTAACTATGTTTATAGTATGCATTGCCAGATGGTTGAAAGGATAAAACAACATCCGAATGCTAATGTACACAAGCTAAATAATGTGCTAACACGTGTACGCTAAGGAAACATTACCAAATGCATGTTGGCTCCGATAAAACAAGCGTAAGTAAGTACTCGTTTGTTTGTTTATGGTGGATTGACGTCATTGATTGACTCTACATGGGTTCGGTCAAGTATTTGTTTTTAGATAATCATTGTCTCTTTGACCATCAGCAGGCCGATTGATTGACTGACCATCAGTATGCTACTTCTTTCAAACATGGTGTTAACCCTAAAGTACGCAAACAATAAATCCCTATAGCCGTTGTCGTTGTCGTTCTGTGTGGCGAGTTATCATGATGCATTAGTGGTCTTGTATACACGACAAATACCTCTGAAATGTATTAAACTTGCAATATATACATGATCGGGACCATATATAATTCCACTAGACCGAGGTATTTAATCCCCAAATAGTAATTCAAGTTTGTATAACGATTGAAAACAGTACCTTCAACAATTCTGTAGTTCTCTCCCTTGACTTTTGATGTTGACTGAAACCTGATGAGTATTTCTTCTTCACCTTCATAGACATGTTCAGTGACTGCGATTTCTTCAATTTGTCAGACTTTTGTGAGAACAGCTTTGTTTTTGACATTGTTGGTGATAACTTCATCTTTAACCCGGGTGACATGGTTTTGACCTTTGACCCGGGTGATGCTGTGATCGGTTTAATGCCAGGAGAGATGGTGTTAGGGCTAGTTTGTGGACTCGGGTCACTCAGGAATATCCTCTCACTGCGTCTTACGTTCCACTCGTCCAGATATAAAGCATTCAGTGGTGTCTTGCCTTCCAGCTGTACGAGGAACAGGAAATACAAATACAGTGATTAATCAGAACAACAGCACATGGAATATATAAACAGGTGACACATATCAACGAAGGCTAACCTACCAAACAATTCTACGACTTGTTAGGCCGTCAAATTCAATTATCAATACAATTATCTTCAGACAGCAAGTGTTAGTTATGCCAGAAACAATTGACAAGCAAATGCAAGATAGGAAACGGACGAGTATACCGTGATAACTAGAAAACCCAACATGAGCACGCACACAGCGCATACAGTTTTAATATTCACAAACTAGTTTTATGATAAACGCGAAAACGATGTCTTTTCAAAACAGGTGTATGTTTTCTCTACTTAGCAGAAGGTGAACCATGTGGAAAAGGTGATATCACCAAATGCAAACTACTACTCATTAATCAAACTAGAACCACAAGCAGTTATTGTTTATTTGTTATACATGACAGGGAGATTCGAAGAAACAAAGCCGTGTTTTAACAGATGAATCAAAGTGTAATATTCAAGGAAAGGTACAATGGATGGTAACATATCTAAAGGTATATTGCAACTGGAATGCCAGGTGCCTTATACTGCCTAAGCACATGTGTTAGATTGACTTTAACACATTGAGAATAAAACAGAAATGTAAAAATATACACATACTGTGCGTATTACAAAATAGTCATTTATATTATGTTAAGGTGTACGGGATGTGTAAAACTATTATACGAACTGGTGGATTGCGTTTAAATAACTTAAATTTCAGCTTAGTAGGAACTTACATCGATGTAAAATATATTATAATCTCGTTAAAATGGAAACTGGCTATGTAATTATAACCATGTACTTACACTTATTTTGCGCTCTTGTTTTGGCTCTTCTGCCTGCCATCTAAAGAAGTCCATATGTTTCGACTGCTTTGCTACAATTGTCTCTGAAAGAAAGGAAAATGAATACATGTGGTTTGAAATATATATAACTGATGTTTGCTACATTTATAGAATTAATAAAACAGTATGTCTAAAGAATCCTTTCTGGTTATATTAGTGACTGCTACACAATTTTCGAGTATACTTGTTTTCACAAATACATTTTTTTCAAGTGTGAAGTTTGCTTGGAGTAAAACTAAACGTGTTCAATGATATAAAGCCCACCTGTGACACCTGGCTGAGCAACATCACACTTCTTTGGACGTCCCGGTTTCCGCTTTTTGTTGGGCGAGTCCGGAGACAAATTCACAGTGACTAAAATATATACAAATAAATACGTATACACTAACATCTTAATGAAGATTAATACAGAACATACACAGAACTGTTCGTAGGGATTCAATTAAACGATTTAACTTATCAAACACTGATCATGGACATACTATGCTGGCGATATGGTACCGTCTACGTGTTGTTGTTTTAGCAGGATTTGACACAGAAATGCTGCTATTTTAATTTTATGACAAACGATATTTATTTAACTCCTGTAGATTTGTCTTACATATACTGACGTTTAAAGGTTTTCTTGAACGTTATTTTTCTGCTGGCATTCATTTGTCGGTCAAGAAAACGGGCACGAAATGTACAGACAGACGAGAAACACGTTGACACGGTTAACATTGTGTACACCTATTGAGACATATTTGAACACTTAACACCATACACAATAGTATATATATAATAATTTCTTCATAAGCCAACCTACCTTCTTCTGGCTTTCTTTTCTTCTTTGGGGAATCTTCTCTCGACTTTTCTGCATACTCTGCCAACAGACCGAGACCAGTGTCTGTGGTTTTGGTCGGTTCAGTGGGCGCTGTAAAACATTTGGGTCGTGAGTAATTCTGTTTTAATACTTATACCTAGTAGAGAATATATCTATACTTAAGCCATATAAAGTAACAAAGTGACATATTCCCGGTCAAAATGGCACTATAATCCCGACACGGAGGGTGATAAATTATACACGATAAATCATCACTTTATATTCTAGTATCTAAATAATCAATTATATGATTAAATGAAACTTTTTAATATTAATTTTGCGACGTTTTCCTTGATGAACTGAACAAATTATTTACCAACATGTTTGGTCTGAGAATGTATATTTGCTTAAGCCCTTATAAATAATTCAGCTCTAACCTCACTTCCGGTTGGTGATTGAATATACCCCAAACAGAGACGACCATATTTGGTAAATAAAGGTGTGAAACTACTTCACATTTGACAAGTTCTATTGATCAGAATAGTCTCAAAGGCGGTATCAGAGTTGTTTATCATACAATAATCCATGCTTTGATATTGAATGTCATAGTTTCAATCATGTCAAACGGTATGTGAGATACAACATACCCTGTTTACTCTCTTTCTTTTTCCGAACAGACTTTGCCTCCGCGTTCAGAAAGTGCCTTCGTTCGCTGCTCCGTCGGTTCCATAATCCTACAACTAATATCATGAAAGAGGTTGGTCAAAGTTAAGGATACACGTCATGCTTCTCTACAGCACAACGTTTAGGGAAGCATGTGTGTAAAATTGAATTATTACTATCAAACATCGATACAAAATCAAGGGATTTGTTATACAAGTTTGTCAAGGATGCCTGAGAATAAATATCTAGATATTCAATGTTTGGAAATATCATCAAGCACTAGAACATGTATTGAACACAATTTACAGAACTGATTAACGACGTTTTATGACGCGAGTATATGACAAACACGTATATTTATTTTTCAGTATGTTTCAGTTAAGAACCTATTTAGTTGATAAAGATCTTAAACATGCAACGTAATTGGTGAAACCTAAGCGTGAGAAAAAATATCAAGTGATAGGAAATGAAGTCAAACTGATCCTAATGTCCTGGCTTGAAATGAAAAGAAAAAACCCCAAACAATGCTCCCCATGTGTTATCCATCCTTCAATAATTCACTCTCTCGGCATCCCCTGAATACTCCTAACGTTCAGTCTTAATTTGTAAATAAAGAACGTCATTTACCGCCAGCGAAGCTTCCCTCCTTGCCGTTGATTTGTGAAAGCCGTGAACGTTTTATCAACCTCTTGAAATCCACTGATTTTTTATGGCGTGCTACAATACATATACACAGATGTTTTCATACACTGGTGTACAAGGGACATGCTCTTAACGTTATTAGCGATGATTCAACCTCTCATACAGGCTGTACTCAATCTGATAATAACAGTGATAAATATAAGACAGAGTCTGCATTTACACCTGCAAACAATTACATGGAAGGAGTGAGTAATCAGTGGAAGAACAACTAAGTGACACTGTCAAAACAAAGTAGTACATTTATAACTTCTCCACGACGATCATAAACACACTGATTTGACACAACAGAGGTACTGGTTCACACCATATCAAGGACTTTATATCGATTGATTGTCGAGTAAACAGGGTCACAGTACGGGCACTCATTACACATACCTCTCTCCTGAACACTTGCTCCTCCTGGAAACTCAATCCGTGCAGGTGCTATAAGGCTGACCTTCTTACTCAATGGAATCTAAATAACAAAGAGCATTGGGACTTCCGTTATTATTTATTACTGAATATTAATCTCAACGCGCTATATTTTCAGTCATAAATTAGCAAATGTTATAATAAATTTGCAAAAAAAACCAACGTTTTAGAACAAGTTACATGAAAAATAGATACATTGTACATCGCATGTAAACACTTTATGAATTGTGTCTCACTGATATTTAAAGTGAACATTCATGCAATAAATACAATCATATAACTATACAAACGATAATTTAAAAGACAAAAAGTAAAACCACTGGCAACAAAAGACAACAGGATCTATACGACAAAACATATGCTATATTAGATTCCTGATATTGAATTTGATTCCTAATGTGTTAAATCCCACGCAAGCGCATAGTGTAACCGTTGCCATTCACCCAATATCGTTTTCTCTTAACATTAAATAACCCCAGCTTTTGTAGTGAAAAGTGAAACCATCAACATTGATCTACATTCCGCAGTCGCTATGTGATTTATATTCCCTATCCCATCCCTACAGCCAAATGTTACCTAGTCAAATACTACCTTACCGACTTTTCTTATAAAGAAGTGTTCACCTTTGTAACACCATGACAGTTTATTTCGTTTTATCAGTACTACTCATCACATTTCATTATTACACATTTCATTCTTATAGTTATGTTGCTAGCAGAAGTTCTTCATTCGTTACAACAAAACAAACTAAAAAAGATAACTTTTGACTGAATCGTTAAATGGTTTGCCATATAACATACATACGTTAGAAAATCAGTCAAGCAATTGTCCTAACTCATCTGGTTTTAAACAGAAATTGTGGAGCCTCCTCACACAGATCATATATAACAAACACGACGGTTACCTTAAACGAACTTCCGGTCTTTCTGAACACTCTATCTACAATCATCTCCGCCATATTCTTTCTCTTTGCCGGGTGACCATGGTGATTGGAACCTGTGCTCGAGGAACTTCCGGTTGGTGAACTACGGCTAACAGTTTCTACCTTCTTGGCTTTGGTATGTGTTGGGCTTCAAAAGCATGCGATACGATATTATATATGTGTACGAAAAATACAAAACCAAACGTATGTAGTAGGATGATGTTCGTATATTGGGCGCGTATACAGAATTGGTCATCGTGTTAATAAACTATTGATTGTGTAGACTCTGGATCTGAATGTTAGATAATCACTATATGGATATCAGGACATTTGTTGACGAAACATTGTACATGCATATTGGAATGAAGATGGACACATTCGTTTGATCGAAAAGACGGAACTTTTATCTGACAATACACGCTTTCCAATGAACATATGCCTAGTTTCCTTAAATACGTGAACTTCATCAGAACATAGCACCTGTACGCTGACAGTGATAAGGACTAATGTTAAATGACACGCACATCAGTGAGTTCTACTGCTTACACTTCGAATATTGGTCACGTTCATTCTTCCGTCAAGATACAAAACATAAATATAGCAATTGGATTTCACTTTAAAGATCCATTCAACTATTTCAGTGATATGCATTTGATCGACGATATGCTTGTCATGTGTTTGAGATGTACCTATAACGTTTGCCGCATATTGTGTTGACAATGATAACAAGCTTCCAATTTGGAGGTTGATAAAAGTGTTGAAAAGTTTTGTCGGACGAAGTCAGGATAATGAATTTCCAATGGCGGTGTTCTTGTTCTAATGTAGAATGCATACAACCGATTGTTGATGTATGTAGGGCGTAAATACTGTTTTACATGGATGGTCATTCGTGGGGAGTTTGTATTATTTTCAAATATTTACCTCGTTGCATTTTCTACAGAGTTCGACTCAAATGGTCTTTTCTTCGGACGCCCTGGTCCTCTCGGTACTTCCCCACTGAAATAATTGGAATGGTTACAGGAATGAAAGTGTTCACAGTCTATATAACAGGGGATGACTTACATCAAAGTCAACATCAAATAATTGCTACCAATGCATTTAATTCATAATTGATTATAATGGCATTTCGTGTATGACTCAATAAAAAGTAACTTAAACGTACATAAAGACGCAAGAAGTTGGTCTTACCTGGGCTTTTGCTTGTCTGGCTCTTTCTCTGTCTCCTTAGCTTTCTTTGGTGTTAATTTTGCCAATTGTTTCTGTTTCTCTTTGTAGCGTTTTTGTAGTTCAGCGAGTCTCATTTTCATCTCCATCTCTATGGAATCGATGACGTCATCATCTATTTCGAGAAAATAATCAAGGTCTGTTTCTTTGAGTTATTATGTTGGCTAAAAGGAGCATATGGTATAACAACATATAATGTTTGGGCGAACTTTACTAACATTTAGATTAATGTCACAACACTAACACTTACAAACGAATTTACATCGACACAATATAAAAAAGGAAAAGAAGTTTATGTAATTAGACTGTTTACATATACACGTACTTTACACACACACACTATACACACTAATTGTGATAAAAGCTAATATTCAGAGAGGCACTTGAAATTCTTGAAAGATCAATTCTAGTCTAAAGAGGGACAGGAAGAGAAATATATTTAGAAAAGAGGTGTCACCTTCTGGTATAGTGATTCCACAAAACGTTGTCATTTTCTTTTCTTCGTCTGAAGTTTTGACCTCCATCTTAGGTTTAAATGAATAGCCGCATTTTACTCGTGATTTTTTCTTAGAAGCAGTGTCGCCATTTGAGGTGATATCATCTTTCTGTTCATGTTCATTTGTATCTGTATTTACTTTAGCATGTTTATGATCGTTTACGTCTTCCGCTTTCACTTCATATTTCTTTTCAATTTTCACAGGATCTTCCGTTTTTGTGCTAGCCTCAACAGCTTTTGCCGAGTCTGGTATCACATGTGCACTTTTCTCTGCTAAAGCACTCAGAAGTTCAAGCCCATCAGCTGCCTGTAGCACTTGCGGATCCATAAACGGATTATATTCAGTCATACTTTTAAAAACGTTTCTGTTAGGGTTAGATAACTCAATTGATGCATCAAGACACTCAACACGTTCCCCAGTACAACCTGCCTCTACAGATGCGCCTTCTTTACCAGACCAAGTATTACTGCTGCCTTTCGTTTTAGAAAAATCAACAGAGAATGTGTTTTCATCGGGAATAGTCTCAACATCTATGTCAACTTCAGCCTTATCGTCATATTCATATTTTGAATCTTGATTGGCATGTGAAAAGTCTACATTTTCGTCAGTATTGTCGTCAGATCGTAAATCACCAGCATCTTCTGGACATGAATCTGAAGCTGGGAGCATGGGTGATGTTCCTCTTGATTGGACAGTGGCTAATTCTTGGCCTACATGATGATCCTCCGTTACAACAGAATGGTCAGTTACAGTGTGGGGGTGTTGAGGAATGATGGTCGGGTTGAAGACTACAGGTACAGTTGGGGCAGAGAAAGTGAATGAAGAAATGTCACAACCAGGTGCAACACTACCATCTAAAATGTAAAATGATCTTTGGTCGACCATTTGCCTATACTATGTTCGTTCAATATAAACCATATCCAAATTTCTCAAACAATGTTTAGCATCACGAAAATAAATTATTTCATGTTTATAGAATTTCGCTGGTGAATTAATTGTCCTTATAAATGGCTTCTTTAGATTTACGCTTTTAGACAACATAAATTCGAGTAAATCAAAAGGACTCACCTGTTCTTATCAAAGTCTGCGACGGTGCCATAACTGACGAGTCTGATTGTTCAGATCCTGGTTGTAAATGTTTTTCAGCTCCCGTTGAGGAAGTGTTATTATGAATGGTACCGTTACTAACTGTGTTGTCTTTCAAAGAAATCTCTGCAGGTGGCAATATCTACAACAACATTTTAAGAACGTATGCATTATTTCGAAGAATTTAAGTCGGTCTTCAAGCGTTAAATGATTACAACGAATAGTTTCACACTCTACCTTTCGTCACAGTTAAAACTCAGGTAATGATCAGTGACAACGATTGTATCCTTCAATTATATTGTATTTGAGAAAATGATACAACGTTCTGTCAATTAAAGAATAGGGTTTATTTATTTAGGCATGCCTGGTATAAAGCACGTACGTTTGGTCCATATATTGGCATGTAGGGTTGCAAATTGATATCTATATTAGCAGGTCTGTCAGTGAGAGCAGTATGTCCTTGGTACATTGGAGTTTGCGACATTAACGACGAGGGTGCTACTGAAGATCCGCCGGTTACGTATGCAGCTGGTCCGAACGGTGAGCCAGGGTTCACTGTGTTTGTCATAGGCATGCCACTGTACATTCGCGTATTATCAAACAGCTCTGTACCTAAATGGTGAGAGGATGATTTTAATTAGTACGATGATTAAAATGAAGCCAAAAGAACCGTGACATATTAAACATACTTCACGACTATATCTGTATCAATAAGTTTATCCCTTAAAAAGGTGCAAATTTACAGACGCGTATTAATTCTCAATATTAACTAAACTCAATTTGATATTAAACAAATTGCGATCCCACCGAGTATGAGCAGTTATTAAAGACAAAGAGGATGTCCAGCACTTACCTGATGACAACAGGAGTAGTTGTCCAGTGATTGGATCTTGTGCGAGTTTGTAAGGTGTTTGGGCTGGAACGTTGACGGGTCCCTGACCGGCAGTGTTGCCTCCATTACCGGTTGTGTTTGTGCTCATGGTCGTTGCAATGGGAAAAGCATTCTGACCAAACCAACTTGTTGGAGGGACCGGGTGAAACTGAGGAGCTAAATGTCTGTTGGGTGTTTGGTCTTCAGACCAGAAGACATTTGTAGGAGGGGT
>ENA-OREC01001082-OREC01001082.1-marine-metagenome-genome-assembly--contig:-NODE-1082-length-12962-cov-12.247264_pt1 | contig 12962 bp, 6 predicted proteins | sample MGYA00248626_ERZ508543 | MGnify/ENA primary metagenome ERZ508543 (study PRJEB26211, sample SAMN05518279) | marine metagenome | isolation source: Puget Sound, Washington, USA | host: Bankia setacea... | reverse complement strand
TCTATTCCAAAGAAACTTTACTACCGAAAAGATAAAACATTGAAAGGGCCACATTAAATGGAGCGATTGTTAAATGATTTAATAAACTTTGTCGATGAGCATGCATATACCATACAACTCACTGACTGCTTTCTGTATTTGAACTAAAGTTTATATGTTATGATAGCACTTAAAGAAAGACAACTACTGTTATGTTGTTATTTACAAACTGTCGTTGCATGTGCATCTAAGGTATTGTAACACTTCATCTAAGCAATGTTCGCTCGCGACCTCTGCATTGATTAGTTTGCTTGTGTTTTAAAATGATATATGTTGTTCTAACGGTAATAGAACAGTTGTGCTAATGTGTAACTTCTTACGAACAATTACAATATATATTTGATATTGAATTGTAATTTGTGGTGCGCTAATTCTGTATAGATAGAAGTAATCAACGATCACAATGCTATTCAAGTAGTTTCAATGTTATTAGTATGCTTGAACTAGAAATGCCTCAGTAGTTCTATATGTAAGCACTCTATGTTTTATAACAAGACTTGTTTATTTAGAATGAAACTGTCAATTGAATGCATAATAACATGAACGTAAATGCAATCTGTAAAAACAATATTTGTCGTTTTCGTGAAGCCAGTCTTCTATATAACTAATTATATTTGTGTTTTAAAGATAGGTTTGAGTAACTTCATTTTCATGAATGACTTTATTGAGATTCACAAAACTGACTTTGTAACAAGAACATGATCACCGATGTTTACTTAAGATTTCAAATAATATGCTGAGTCGTTAATTCTATTTTCAAAGCTATTCTCTTTGTCCATGTATATATCTCAATTGTATTCAGTAAACAAGCTTCCCTACCGTATATAACCTGCTGTTAACCTGTTTGTTTAGGTGCTAACACAAGAGGACTGGAATACTGTACTTTACAACGGTATGGAGAAGACATCGTCATGGGCAGCCTTATATTTTGTTGCTCTCATGACGTTTGGCAACTATGTCCTGTTCAATCTTTTGGTGGCTATCCTTGTGGAGGGATTCTCCTCTGAGGTTAGTGATTTAAGTCAAATGAAAGAAACCAACGACAAATAAAACTATAATTGTACCTACAGCCATACTCTGTACATATTTACATTACGTTTAGTATGTTTCATGCAACCACTGTTACTGTAAATGGAACATGTTACACAAATAATTCATAGTCTTTCTAAATTTAAGATAACTTAGTCGTTGCAACGATAGTTAATGTTGAAATAACGAGAGCAAAATGTTGATATTACGGCTTGAAATCTCGTAATTTTGAGATGTTTATCACGTAGATAATTTTTCTCGAGATTTAGTTCTGTGTGATGCTACCAAGCTTTTTTAGTACTGAACATTGGTCACGTTAACTGATAATTAATTGCTTACACGCACAAACACCTTAAACAATCGTACTTAAATACCTTAATTTAAACTTAATGTGCATACTTTACGTTAATAGGAGGACGAAAAGAAGAAGCGCCGTGAATCTGTCAAAGAGAGAACCTTAGAGACTATACAAGAAACTAACAACAACGAGAATGGTGACTCAGTTAAACAAAAGGTGACAGAGGTGTTAGATGTGAAGATAAACAACAAAGAGAAAGGTACGCATTGGGTCATTGTACCTACAAGCAGACGCTATATAGCGAAATAACATGACGATATCCGCAAACTAAGCTATACTTGTTTAAACGATCGGATATTAAAGTGAAAAAAAATACTATTCCGAACGACATTTACAGATTGACAGATAGTATATAAACATGTGTGTCACTGTCTTTCTAAAGGCGCCTCTTTAAAGGTGTCATCATACATTATTTGTTTAAAAACTGTTTAAAAAATGGTTTGCATCGTATTGTATTGTATTGTGTTGTGTTCAAGATACCTTTGACATTTTATTTCATGTAAAATGCAGCGTATAGGTAAACAATATTCCATTAATATCAGATATATGCCCAGTGTGTGGCTTACTTTTACATGTACACTTCATGTAGCTAGTGTTGTACTGACCATTTTGATTTCAGAGAAAATGTTGGGCCTGAATATAGCCTCTAGAGATGAGAACAGTAAGTGTTATGCGCTGCCACCTATCATTACCCATACTGAGGCTACACCAATGGCAACACCACAAGGTTCGCCCAATGAACACAATGACAGCGATCTTACAGTTGGTAGAGGATCAGATATTAACTCTCTTACTGTAGAGGTTCCAACTGTAAGTGAACACTTTCAACATCACAATTATTAAAGTCATATGAACACAATTAATCAAGTTTACTTAACTCAAAGACGTGCTTGAACTGCTGCTATAGTCAGAGTCTCAATATTGAATACATTTACATTAATTGCCGGTAGGCTTATGTTTCCTAATGTATCGAAATATTCGTATAAGATAACTATTGCTTAACTCTTACTAAAAGCTAAACGTCTGGAACTATACGTTGTAAGGTTCACACCATATAATTGGAGTAATAGATTTCGAAAAGTGGAACATCTTTCTCATACAACTTTGTGCATGTATTACAAAAATGTGATGTATTACATTTTACACAACTTGATTATTTATTGTTCTTTCAGTTAAACAATGTATCACATAGACTGTCTTCTTTGAATTCATCATTGTCCTCCTCATCAAATCGTGTTAGTTGTGCTGGCTCCCGACCATCGTCTGGATGTCGCACGCCAACTGTCAGTTTCAGAACCTCATCTAGAATGTCTGCAAGGGTATCACCAAGACCTTCACCGAGACCTTCACCGAGGCTTTGGCGATCACACAGTTATGGTAGTCATAGAAACAGTTGGAAAAGCAGACGAGCGAAGGAAGGTGACAGGGCTAAGCTTGTGAAGCAGAGCTCCCACAATGATGACCGTGAAGAGGACTCAGATATATGTGATTTTGATGATGAAGACGATGATGAAGTGTTCAAACCTAACTCATCACATCCGATTCTTAAAACGTCCGAACACGTCCCGAAAAGGTATTTTAAAAGTTATGACTTATACTAAATTATTCTTACTTACGAAATGTACATTATATTTAATGAACAGGTTTACTTTCAAGTGGACGTTTTTTAAAATCATAAACTGTGATATTTAAAAAGCTTGTTCATTATACAGTATTAACATGGTTTTGTTTCAGGATTGATCGAAATGGTGATATCACACTGAACAATCGTCGCGTGTTTAGCTCCCACCAGAATCTAATGTTCCATCGTCGGATGTCGTCTCCGAAGAATTCCGTTCGCAGCAGAAATAACAGTTCAAGTAGTGCAAGGAGTATTTGTAACTCTATACATCTGAGCAGACAAAACACTTTCCCAACAAGACGCAAATTAAACTCGTTATCCTCGACTGGTAGTGGACTGATGGCAGAAGAGTACAAACCAAATGATTTGTCTGATCCTATGCATGAGAAGGAAGCGTGTGCCGAATCTATATTTGACGAAGAAGATCCTGATGCTATAGACGAAACCGTAATTACTCATGAATATTCATTATAATACAAACTAAGTCTAAATATGAACTCTACCGTAAAGCTAAACCATCACAATTAATAAAGAACAACCGTAGAACCATGCTTACCAATTATCAATCGGTTTAGCTTATTGCTCGGTACAAAAAAGAACTTAAGTAAGAAAACTAATCTGGTATTTGTATGACAATTACAGTTAAGCTTGCAGACCAATCATATGTAAACATAAAATCTATATTGTGTAAACACGTTTCAAAATATGTTGCTGTGTGTGTTTGTGGATGTTCATATATTACCTGTTTATAGAGTATGAGGGCCTTTTAGTACATACTTATATTTACATCTTTGTATTACATTATTATTCCAGAACTGCAATTACTCATGGTTGCCAGAACCTCATGGATGTTTCCTCGCCCGCCAAGAATATTCACTGTACATTCTTAGTCCTGACAACTATATAAGGCGTTCTGCTTTCCATGTAATTTCACAACGATGGTTTGACAACACGGTTCTGTTCTTCATTGCTCTTAACTGTATCACGTTGGCTATGGAGAGGCCTGACATACCCCCGGACAGCATCGTATGTTTGTATTCCATCTGTTTTCATTTCCCCACGTTACTGTATACCTATGAATCGTTTGTGTTAGTTTAAACAATGAATAAAACAAGTGTACGATTACCCATGAGTTAATTTAGTTTTACCTTTAATGAAAGTATAGATGTCAGCATGTGTTGGTTGGATAGCTAACAGTGTTTCCCTCAGAATTTTAATTATTTTGAATTAATCGACTTTTAAAACATTGACGTAACTCGGTTTTCCAATTCCTACATGCATGAAAGAAATATAATTTTGAAACTTGTTCACTTTGCCTGTTTTTAAATGGTGTTAATGCTATTTCAGGAAAGATACATTCTTAACATCTCAAACAACGTATTCACTGTAATCTTCACCATGGAAATGACGGTTAAAGTAAGTATCTAGTCGTGTCAGTAATTGTTCATACCTTTAAAGAACATACAGTTGAAGAGGGTTTTGCCAAGTCAGTTAATTAACGTCTATAAAATCATATATTTAACAAACAAATACATATGAGAAAATTAGACTGCTCTAATAAATGTTTTGGGCGATTTCATGTAAATATAGTACCGTAATTAATAGAGCTTGGTAATTATTATGTGTGGATGTCTGCTCATTAGACAAGTTCATAGTTCTGATTTGTCATTTCACAGGTATTGGCTAAAGGAGTATTAATTGGTAAACACGCCTACCTAAAGAGTGGTTGGAACGTGATGGACGGATTCCTTGTGGTTATCTCCCTTGTCGATACTATGATCTCAGTCACCGCCAATACCAGTCCGAGAATCTTTGGCATTCTGCGTGTCTTTAGACTTCTAAGGACGCTTAGACCTCTCAGGTAATGACAGCAACTAATTAAATAGCTCTAAATGGCCATAACGATGCATACTAGTCAATGTCAAGTAAGATGTTTGGCTGCATTATGACTGTTCACGTCACTTTGAAAGAGTCAATATATATAGAGAGAGATTTGAAATATGTATTTTTAATTCCCATCAGCTGAGTGACTTTATCATACATCAAACATGCTTAGTGCTAACCCGTCTCATAATGTTGCTTTCTTATTTCTAGGGTAATTAGTCGCGCACCTGGCTTGAAACTGGTTGTTCAAACTTTACTTTCCTCACTGCGGCCTATTGGAAACATCGTGCTCATCTGTTGTACCTTCTTCATTATCTTCGGCATCCTCGGAGTTCAGGTACTGCTTGGATTATTTGTTGTGCATGTTTCCGTTACTTATATCATACTATATCATATGGTATTATGTTCTTAAAGTCCAAACTTTCAGACTTTAAAAGTGTTACATGTGTATGATAACTGGAGATTCTTTTAGTTGATTAACCGAAAAGCAATGACGATGTGAATGGTTAGCGTGGCAAGTACCCTTAGCGTCCTGTTTTATAGTATAGGTATTGGTATTGCTGTAGAATGTGTATCGATGTTCAAGTTTAATGTTCAAGTACTGTAGTGTGTATGATCGTTGTCAAAACAAGTGGTGGCATCAACATTACTCTTTTGAAGTATCTGTCTCAAACAGAAGCAGATGTTTATTGTGTGTATGTGTGTGATGATTTATTCCAAGTGTTCATTAAGCAATAGTTGATTTGTATGTACCGGTAACGATGCAGATACACTACGACCAATGCATGAATAACATATACGAGTTGTTGCAAATGTTATACGTTACGTTTAAGTGTTTGTCATCGTTTTATTGTTCCAACGTTAGATAATTATTCTGGTCATGAGTAGGCCAATGTCTTATTACCACCTCTAGAATAGAACCGTAACCTACTAACGAAGGAATGTTTTATTAAACTGGTGTGTATATTTCAGCTTTTCAAGGGTACATTTTACTACTGCAAAGGTCCAAAGGTTATGCACATACGTAACAAGACCCAGTGTTTGCAGTATCACAGGAACGCATGGGTGAACCAGAAGTATAACTTTGACGACTTAGGGCAGGTAAGTACACCGGGTTAGTTATTGACACACTATGTTCTTGTATTGTTAAATTAATACCAATAATTGATGATTAGAAGCCACATATTGTTGTAGGTAAACATTGTTTTATTTACATTTAAAGCACGGTAATTACTTTTGGGGGCGTAAAGCATCACCCGTATGTACTGAACCCAATACAATCATGTGTGTACCTTATATTTCAGGCTGTGATGACTCTGTTTGTATTGGCGTCCAAGGATGGGTGGGTGAGCATTATGTACCAGGGCTTGGACGCAGTGGGTATAGATCAGCAGGTTAGTACACTACAGTCAACAAAGAACACAGGTAGTCTAACGATAACTACTAAAGTCTCATTTACACACTTAAGATTGATTTGGGCTGCTGTTGTGGATAAATTCATTCCCAGACAGATTTCTAATTGTTTTATAAAACAAAACAATCAAGCAACTAAGTGAAGAATAAAGATAGGACAAAACAATGTAATGGATAAAATATGAGATAGAAATCCTTCGAAGTCGAATGTCATTGGCCGTTGTGGCGGGGATGAAAAAACGAATGTCCACGCAGAACCGACAAAACGCTAAAAAAAGAAGCAACTAAGTTAACTATTATTGCAACTTGGGTTACCTTGTAGATGCGCTGTAGATTTGGTTGGATAGAGTTATACAAGCGAGTATACTGCACGTGTATATATCTACAGTGACCATGGCTATACACCAAACAAAATAGTGTTTAATATAATACGGCCATACACAACATACGATAACCATCAACATTGCATAGAACACGACATGATTTCGTCTATTTCTTATTTCAGCCAATACAAAACTACAACGAATGGCGGCTAATCTACTTCATCTCATTCCTTCTTCTTGTTGGCTTCTTTGTGCTTAACATGTTTGTCGGTGTCGTGGTGGAGAACTTCCATAAATGTCGGGAATCACAGGAGAAAGAGGAAAAGGCACGTCGGCTGGAGAAACGGCAGCAGAAACTGGATCAGAAGAGAAGACGTAAGTATAGTGTTGCATCAAATAACAACTCTCATTGGCAATAATATTGGAACTATATTGTAGCTAATCAATTTACTTGTTGTATTGTGATACTAAACCATGGATAAATATGCTTTACTGAAGCAGGTGTACACTATGCTGTCTAGTGTGAATGTATCTAAAGTAATAATATCAACTACATTAGTTCATGTGTAATGCAAACTTAGAAATATAGCACGATGTAGATATCATATAAATACATATACTCCAAGCAGATACAACATAATCGTACCAATGAATGCATCAGATAGGCCATTGTTGGTTAACATCTAAATGTTATCTTTGAACAGAGATGATATCGCCCGAAGGTAATGTTTGAACTCGCGTTTCTCCAGAGTTTGTTCTTCAACAATTTGACATTTTTAACATTTCTGTTATGCCTTTTGTTTTGCTGAGCCGAGTTGTGCATGTTCTAGCATCTTGACCTCCCAGGCTAGTTAATAACCACACCTTCATACGTTACCACATTTGTGTGTACGTAATCGTGACTTGTCTTCACTACTTTCTTCTCAACTTAAATCCAACCTAGAAACTACTTGAGGCGAGTAGTTCTAAAGTAACTCTCAACTAAGCATTATGTTTTATTTGGTTCACATTGTTTCACGAAGAAACTTCCCCCTTATGTCACAGGGGCATCTCTCTGACACGTGCATGTCAATGTGCATGATGACTCTCTTATTAACACGACTTCTCGTACAAATACAAGGAATATTCAACCAAACGTGTCTTGGTTTAATCATCAACTTCTTATAAAAAACATGGAAGACCATCACCCAGACAAGCATGTCCTTTTCGTGACCACTCTCTCTAAACGTGTTCAATTGTGTGTTTCAACTATGATTATTACTAATTATTTACATTTCATTATTTAATAAACGTGCATTTATTGCATAATTGTAAGAAGATATCTCCTTTCAATAAGTGTAAAGAGAATAAAAAAACATGCAACTTCACTGTAAGTAAAGCGCTGGAATCGTTCTTTAGTTATAGTTCCGACACTTATATTATTGTCATCTGCCATCTGACACTGGGTTTAATGAGTAAATGTAAATTGGACGTTGCGTATATATGGTAGTACTCAATCCATGAGTTTGTTTATACATTGTATGATAATGAAGATAATCTGACAATTTCTCTGTTTTATCGTTTACTTGTTTGTGCTGGCGATGCTGTACAGGTGGTCTGTGGCTAACACTGAATACTTATACTGACTATCGTATTTTGTGTTACTATATAGGTCTACAGCAATGTCCATATTGGTCGAGGTACGGTAAACCACGACTAGTCATCTACACTGTCATTAACAGCAAATACTTTGACCTTGCCATCGCTGGGGTCATAGGATTGAATGTCATCACTATGGCAACGGAATCATATATGATGCCAAGCGTAAGTCGCTTTATATATATATTTTTTTTTTTTAAATGGACTACACATTTATATTACTAGTGTATTCTCTTAGTTTCAGTTAACAATGTCAACTTGGCACATAATTAAATTAGTTCAAGTGTACATATGTCTACAAATACATTTACTGTAAATCTCAAACTATTCGTTTTACTTTCAGGAACTACAATTTGCACTCCAGATATTCAACTACTTCTTTACGTCTGTGTTTATTTTGGAAGCAGCTATGAAAATGATTGCTCTCGGGGCTTTGAGATATTTGCGAGACAGGTAACTTTCTGCTTATCTCTGAAACGTAACTGTTGAATTTCTAAACGTTATATAACTGAGGTTTCATTTTCACTAATAGTGTGTATTCAAAAAGAGGAAAAACTGCAACGTATTTTCCTCTGTTTATATTTGAAATTAGTATACATCTTATAGTATAGAGCATAGAGACGGGCGTCTAACATACCTCACGTCTAAACCGTTGGTCACTTTCTACTTCTTCGTCGTTTAATATTTATACCGTCTCGTTGTAAAACTGGTGGTTAAATCCACCCTCCCAAATATAGTTGCTGTTGATATGGATGACAATGTGCATGAACTATAAAATAGCGTGACACCCCTATAGATTAAACTAAACATGTGTCATTTACTTCATCTGTGTACTTCATCTTCACATTTCAGATGGAACCAGTTAGATATATTTATCGTATTGTTGTCAGTGGTGGGTATTTTTCTAGAAGAGATGAAAAGTAATGTGATCCCAATTAATCCTACAATCATCAGAGTCATGCGAGTGTTACGTATTGCAAGAGGTAAGACCGTGTTTTATACCAACTTGAGGGGTGGTTGTGAAAAAGGTGTTAAGTGTTAATGAATAAAGAAGCAAATAAAACCATTTGTCACTCCACTTATCAAACTGTTTGACTGTACTGTTAGTAAATAAGTGTAGATAGTGCATGCAGTTCGTTCGGATGAATGTAAGGCTTGGTGTGAACGTGTTGTATTTCTAACTATGATCGTAGCAAACAGACACTATATATCAAAATGCTATTTCGATTTATCGAGTAACAACAGGTGCAGGTATTTAGTTTACAAACAATTTAAATGTATAACTTACTTAAGACATGTGTGTCCAACTTGGCGTATTTGCAAAACAAGAATATGGTCATTGTATGTTTCCTTTATAAATGACGATGACATGAGGTTGTTGTTTTTCCAGTCCTAAAGTTATTGAAGATGGCTAAGGGTATACGGGCATTGTTGGACACTGTAATCCAGGCTTTACCTCAAGTTGGAAATCTTGGACTCCTGTTCTTCCTTCTCTTCTTTATCTTTGCTGCTCTTGGTGTGGAACTATTTGGGAAACTTGGTAAGCATTAATATCACAACCAGTAGTATTTGTATAACTAAATTCCAATCGTAACTAGACATTTCGTTATTGAAAAGGAAATAGCAACCTGATAACGATATACCCATACTAAATACACGTGCAGTATGTTTCCCCTAATCTTGACTTAAAGCCATACTAGATGGTTAACAACAAAACAATATTGATGTGTGCATGTTAACATGATACTACAGTTGTTATTCTCTCTATTTATTTCATTAGAATGTTCCGAACTGCATCCATGTGAAGGTCTAAATGAGCACGCACACTTCAGAGACTTTGGAATGGCGTTCTTAACTCTCTTCAGGGTGGCAACGGGAGACAATTGGAACGGAATTATGAAAGTAGGTTGTTCCCCTTTGACTGATTTATGTCTTGTCAATATCAGTTATTGCCAAAACTACCACAAACGAACATACACAACAGCAACTATGTGTATTAAAAATGCAATACATGTAGTACATTCTAAGTCTTATATAAAAGGAAGTATATTTATCATTAATATAGTAGTTTGGTTCATACCATGTCGGCGATCAAATAAGTTGTTAATTGTTTCTATTTTATTTTAATCCGGTTGCTTTGACTAGTGTTTGACTTCTCGAATAATTTAGTTGTACATGTTCTTGTTTCACTCCAGGACACACTGCGGACGGATTGTGATCATAATGACAATTGTTTAATTAACTGTTGTGTAAACCCAGTTATCGCCCCTGTTTACTTCGTCGTCTTTGTCCTCATGGCACAGTTTGTGTTGGTCAACGTCGTAGTGGCTGTCCTTATGAAACACCTAGAGGTAAGGTGTTCTCACCTTCACACCATGTTATGTTCACCTATAAACTATCATTAACCAGGAGTCTCGGCCAGATACTCGACATACTAACTGCCAACGAGCGTTTTGACATTGAACATCTATGGTGTGTGCTCATTTGCTAATCGTTTTATCAAATTGACCGACATCAGCTTTTATTTTATTGAGTAAGGGTAACACATCATTTGGGATATTAAAAATAATCAAATACTTTTACGGTCGAATGATATGTACTTACAATGTTCAATGACAAGAGGTTCGTACAGATATATCAAACACGCTACTAACTTTGTAGTCGCCTTCATAATTGAACTGTAGTGAAGACTGGCTTATTTCTATTTGTATTTCAAATTAACAACAAATACCTCTTGTCAGTTGCTTTAACATGTCTGATCTGCTTAATCTGACGTATAGTATTTGCTAATAAAAAGACTTTTCGAGTACGCTCGCTTTGACATAAACAGTTAATATTCATACGCATCTTTAAAACATACGGCCATTGATAGATAAAACAAAAATCATAGTCATAAATCTTGTTTGAAATATTTGAATTGTCATGTGTGTATACGATGTTGTAACACGGTATGCACGCAGCACTAATATATCACTATGGAGACCATTCTGGCTGACCGTGAACTTGCATGCACACATGACAGTACAAATAGTTCAATGCTACTTTTTTCGAATGTAAAAGCCATGTGTTTAAATAAGGACACATGATGTTCAATGGTATTTTATTGAGTGTACTCTTTTTGGCAAGGTATTAATTTAGTTTACATTTGTACAGCATAACTTTTGGAAAACGGGAGTTTCACGAAGTAAACGGAATGTCTACATTTACGTAATATTCCGTATGCCTCTGCTGTTGTTTTAACTTTTCGTTACGTTTGCAGTTTAACCAAAAACAAATATATAACACACTACGATGGCTGTTTTTGTCAACTTTATATATAAATCCTAGACGCTTGTGTCCGTTAACACCTGTGCTATTAACACGCATTTAAAAGCATAAACGATGTGCAACAATTCGGTGGAATTGTATTGACTTCAAAAAGCTTATCGTTGCCTGTAGGAAATCAAGAACAAAAGCAGCCATTGTAACGTTCAAAAGCATTCACGACACCTCTATGATTTATTTTGACGAGCATTATTTGGTCTTTACGTTTATAACTAACGATAGGATTCGTTTTAATCACATGTTTGCGTTATATACCTTGATTGTTGCTAACACTGAGCATGCGTTACTAGGAAACCTACAAGTACAAAGAGCTCGATGATGAAATGGAGGAAGAACTCAAGCAAGAAGATGAACGCAGGAAACTTGCACGCCGGGAAAACTATGAAATGGCTAAATTCAAGGTGGTATTTCAACGCTAGCTTAATCTTTGCTAAACTTTTGATAATATGTCAAGCTATTAAAGCCGTTGCGGAGGAACACAACTATCAGATTATTTTTTTGGGAAAATCTTATCATTGATATAGTAATGATTCCAAGTTCATAAGTACATAAATACTATTAATATGATCCTTTGTTATCTACATTGTACACGGTGTACCCTGCTAAATTGTATAGAACGGCTCAGTCTAATGTCAAGTTGATACAAGGACTCGATGACTTTTCTGTTTTGACACATAAATTCTTTACACACGACAATCTGATTTATTTTAAATGCACTGTTTGGTCAGAAGACACTTGACAGACATGTATACTATTATACTCTGATCACTATTTTCAGTTAACACGTTTTGACATTTGTTTAAATGGCACTGATATATTGATGCGATGATTGCATTTTCAGGAAAGAATATCATTTCAGTGAATTTATCATTTAATTTCAAACTGTCGGTTTGCTAACATTTTCAAGACAGACATAACTATACTTTCATTATTCGTATAACACACTTTATAATACTGTAAGTTTTTTTCCCAGTTTTCCATTGGATGGTCTTGACGTGTATATTGCCCACATACACGGCTTTTTCTTAAAAATATACACGGTTCCCGTGTGGAGCCTCATCTAATCGACTTATTTGATTGGCTGTCGCTAGTGGAGATGATAAACAATATGGCGTCGAAACAGGCACCGCTTCGATTTATAAAACGACTTCTTTGGTTGCAAAAAAGACATATACACAGGTGGTAAGAACACCGTGTCATTAAAATAGTTCAACTTGTCAATACGTTCTTGATTTGCATTTAAATCGCTCGTACATACCAAAGGTTGAGTTGGGTAAAATACATATAGCCTATGTCATAGGTTAATGACTCGATCACTTCAACCCTCGGGTTA
>ENA-OREC01001081-OREC01001081.1-marine-metagenome-genome-assembly--contig:-NODE-1081-length-12963-cov-11.611982_pt1 | contig 12963 bp, 8 predicted proteins | sample MGYA00248626_ERZ508543 | MGnify/ENA primary metagenome ERZ508543 (study PRJEB26211, sample SAMN05518279) | marine metagenome | isolation source: Puget Sound, Washington, USA | host: Bankia setacea... | reverse complement strand
TAAATATCAGGACATTAACTTGGTCTACTGTTGGTTAACTGTGTACATGTATGACACTCGTGTAAATATCAGGACATGAACTTGGTCTTCTGTTGGTTAACTGTGTACATGTAGGACACTCGTGTAAATATCAGGACATTTGACATACAAAAGTATCGAGGAAAAATCATCATGATTGTTGACAAGTTGAAGTTGATAACTTGGACGGGAAGCTACGTTTGTATTGTATAGACAAATACCTTTTTTTGTGTTTTGGTCATGTGATCTTAGTTACTAAGAAGTGCTCGTCACTGGTGCATTAAAGATTATGTTATATCTCTTCTACATATGGTTTGCACGTTTCATCATTTCTAATCTCAACTGGATCAACAAACCAACAGTGCACGCTCATATCCACGTACAACCAAGTAAACAAGATATTATTGTAGCAAATGCACCCTTGTCTACTTGCCAACCAAAATTCGCGACGAGATATTTTGCGTACATTAATTACGACCACACTGATAGCGTTTTATACGACAGCTTTTAGTGCAGACCTGATAGTTATCGGCGGTGTACGTATGCGGTTTTACAGTTCATGAACATTTGCTATTTCACACTTATAAAAACAAATGCGGTAATCTGCTAATGCTTTTTAATTGAAACTTGTACTTTTAGTGTTTATCTTAATTTGTTTATTAAGTGAAAATGTGTGAAGTTTAAACACTGATAAAACGACACTTAGACTACAGCTATACTTGTTCTCTACATGGATGTTTCACTTCAATGATCACTTTGCACACTTATGTAGATGGTTAAATAACGCTTGAATCCTGTTTGTAAGGGAATATAAGTGGACACATTCGCTATAATAGTTCCGCTTAAATAGGGCCTTTAAATGTAGCGAAATGGACGATTTATGCAATTGTATCAAACACGTGTTGCTTCTAGTTACATTTAGAAACAGCACTTCTATAACTGAATATAACTGAACTACTAGTAGCTACCAAAAAAAACGTATTAATTTGTAGTACGTTTAATAAAGATATGCAGCAAACCGGCGACAATGTTGACATTTTGATGTGGTGTACTACAAGAACAGTCTACGCATGCTTATAGCGCTGTATTGAAAACAGAAATGCGGAATACTTAGGGGGATTCATCATATATTGTACTTACCTTGTTTTCAAAGATGTCTTCTACAACAAAGTTAAAACCGTCGGCAACAATTTCCCCGTCAGGTTGTATGAAATAGACGACAAATCTTGCAGAGGGAGCCATTTCTTTATCAATTGTAATATTCAGAGAACCATTCACGGCTGCGTTACCAACATCCACAATGTTACCCTTCGATATAATCTAAAAGAACAACACAAGGACATACATTCACTGACAAACGAATCAAGTTGGTGTATGTATATGTTAGAAAGCTGTTTAATGCTAAGAAAACAGTAATTAGTTGTTTTTCTAAGATATATATTGAGCTGAAAAAGTCTCAGAAAACTTAACATAATGTCAAATGATATTTTTGAAAGTAATACCTAACTTTTCAATAATGTTTCAGAACTTACGATATATTCTGCATTAGCTGGCGCCTCGTTGCTGATCAGTTGTACGTTCACCATATCTCCAATCTGGAATATCAAAATATAAACATGATGAAAACAGTACACACACAAGGAAACGAATGCTGGAACATGATGGAAACAGTACACACACAAGGAAACGAATGCTGGAACATGATGGAAACAGTACACACAGAGGGAAAGGAATGCTGGAACATGATGGAAACAGTACACACAGAAGGAAACGAATGATAGAACATGATGGAAACAGTACACACACAAGGAAACGAATGCTGGAACATAATGGAAACAGTACACACAGAAGGAAACGAATGATGGAACATGATGGAAACAGTACACACACAAGGAAACGAATGATGGAACATGATGGAAACAGTACACACAGAAGGAAACGAATGCTGGAACATGATGGAAACAGTACACACACAGAAGGAAACGAATGCTGGAACATGATATGATAGCATACATCAGACACTCATGCATTTAGATGTTATCCAACAGTATCCCGATTTGTTATAAATTACAACCTGATAGTGTATGCGTGTGTTCATACCTTACTTTCCAAGACTTAACATAAATAACCATTGGTAATTGCAACCGTTACAGAAACCAATCATAAACACATTACAAACTATATACAAGCATTTCTATATGACCTTCGAAGGTTTGGCATCATTGTGTTACTCCATACTTACTTTAAGGGCTCCGTTAGTCTGCATATTGGCACGAAGGTACGCTTCTCCTGGTGACCGGAAACGTCGAACGTCCTTGTACTCCTTCAGTTCACTACCGTATTCAGCCTGAAAGCAAGAACGAGGAACCGTTACCGTCGCCTTCATCTTATCTATATGCATGTGCTATAACTCGTAATTTGACGCAACTTTGTTCTCTGGCTAGTTTTATTTATAATGACACAAATCTGTTAACTTATTAAAACATAGTGTGATGTTCCTCTGTCACCAAAGAGCGTGAGTGATGCTAGTCTTCCGCTATATGATAGCGTACCTGGTAAATCTGTTTGGTTTTGAATCACTTGCGCACCGAATACTTTCCGAAGCAAAGATGTGTTCTGTGAGATTAAATCATGTATACAAGTGGTCTTATTTCTAAAAACTGGTTTGCTACTGGTGTCGTTAGCAAAGCAATGTGTTTTATATATCGTACGAGTCAACTTGGTGCATTATTATTTTCTGACGTACTGTTTGAGCATATTGAAAAAGATGTAGTCGCATAATCTATGTTCTATGGCCAGATCAAGACATATGTTGAAGACTAGTTTGATACATAAACATTATTAACATAGTTAAATTGCTGAAATATTTAGTCATGTTACCTTTATAGAGAACGTGGCAGTGTTGTCAGGGATCTTTATATCAAACTGAACTGTTCCATTCTCAACAAGAGGGTATGTTTGTGTATCTTTCATTATTGTATCGCCGAGAATAAAAGGAGACACAACGTCAAAGTTCATCAATGAAACAGATCCGTTAGGTAGGGGTCCTTGCAAAGGTTTATCGGTGAAGAACGTTGTCGTGATTTTGATGTTACCTGCAGGGAGCGCTGGTGGACGGCCATCTTGTTGTGTTACTCTAAGCTGTAACATAAATTAGAATAACGCCTCAGCATATGGAATATTCGAAGAGTTTATCATTCAGTGAGCACCAACATCCAAAATGTACATAACTAATTGGGTACTGTACAAACACAGGGTCCATCATTACAAGACATCACTCATAAACAATTAAAAATCGAACAGCAACCCGCTTAAACAGTTATGATTTCTTGTCTTTCAAACCAGTTCAATTGATCATTAATACCAGTATATATGATATAATAAGCGTTCGTGAATAGTTTATATTTAAAACCATTAAAAAGCAAGAGATAGTTTACTATACATGTTACTCATGAACAGTCGGTTCTATGACTACCAATCGACCAGGTGGTAGTTTTTCATGGAAATCCAATAGTTTAGGTATCGAATAATGTAGAAGTTAATGTATATTTAATCAAACTTACATAGACGGGGTATGACCCAAATCCAGGTTTGAAGTTGTCGGGCATGTTAGGGAAGAACTCCATTTTATAAGGGTTGCCATAGAAACGCATTTCAGCCTCTCCATCCAGAGTGATTCCAGTGATGCCCTCAGTTACATTGGCGTGGACAACAAAGGTTTCGTACTCAAGGTTTCTCGTCAATCGTTTAAGGAAAGTCAGCGGTATGTCGAACGTTGCATCGCCATTGATCTAAAAGAAGTTCAGTTAACTGTGCAGTATGATGCTTTTACAGTAACAATGATAGTATATTACACTTATTTAGTGTTAACTGGTTTGCTATGTTTGACTTGTGTACTTGGAAACCTATGTTACAGCAGTTCCAATGCTCATGTATGTCAAGTTTAATTTGTATCTATTGTTTTTGTTATATTGGAACATAAACGTACTTATACAGCCTACTGTCGTGGTGTGTGTGTGTGGGCGTGTGAGTGAATGTGTTACTGTGTATAAGTAAGATTTTTATTAGTAAATGTTGTGTTTGTTGTTTTTAATGTTAACACCAATGTCAGTGGGCTTTTTTCTCCAAGTAACCCTTTCCGTGTCAGTACGTTTAACACTATTATGATATTTAGTATATTGCCTTTACAATACTTACAGCCATTTCAGTCCTGATAGCTCGAGGGTCGTGGAAACTTGATGAGTATCTTTTTCTCACTGTAAGAATCAGGGTTCCGCTCACTGGCTTCCCAAATGTATACCTGAGTACAAATAAGAGCAGTTACAATAATGAACAGTCGACATTATACAAATACAAACATTTGACAAAGGAAACTGTATCATATGTCAAAATAAATATGTATGCTGCTTACTTTTATTACATACAATACCTTTAAAGTAAATCAAACAAATTGAACACCGTTTGGACAACACTACTAAAATATAAACAAGTAGATATAACCTTTGCAAGACACGTGTATACTGTTTTTAGTAATACTAATATGACTTCGAACATAACGTGTGTCTTTTATTCCAACCACCTCGCAATCATAACTTTTGCAAAAATATTGACTAGCATTTGACTGAAAAATAAAGTGTATTGACTACATGTACATTAAAATGTGTTACATATAATGGCTTCTACTAATCTTCGGAAATATATTCAAACATTTTGACGTTACGTTATACTTACTTGGCGTTGACGCTGCCAGTTAAAGACGTGTCGGTGGTTTTACCAAATTGTGGGAGGGTAACCTTTACTTCAAATTTGGGCAGAACTAAAAAGAGAAGAATAGAAAGCCATTATTTCAATTACTTGCAACACGATACAAGTATTGATCTTGGTCAACGATCAAATAGTTAAGCAATAAAGCAAAACGTAGGTGATATTGAATGGCATATTAGATTTCAAGTAAGTACACAAAACATACACTCAAACAGTCATCGAAACACGAGCTGGTAACTGGTGTTTGTTTCTTTTGAATAATGCCCTATATACTAGATAAACTGTATTTGGATCTTACTATACACAAGTACACATAATCTAACGAGCTGTGTAATCAGCGTGTTGATAGAACACGTATGGCAAAGAGAGGTGAGTATTGTTTCAAACATACTAAATATTAAATGATAAAAGACAAATAATGGTTAACCTTTATTGTGGCTGGTAAACCTTTATCGTGGCTGGTTAACCTTTTATAGTGGGTGGTTAACCTATATCATGACTGGTAAACCTTTATCGTGGCTGGTTAACATTTATAGTTGGTGGTTAACATTTATAGTTGGTGGTTAACCTATATTGTGACTGATAAAGTTTGTAATTTTCTAGTCTGCGTTTGCTCTTTAAGAACGCTACTTATATTTATCGAGCTACGCCTATCCACTTTACAATAGCTAAACTTAGAATCACTTAGCGGTATTTAACAACTATTGTATAAGGCCATGTAGACTAATTATGTTTTATACTTTATCATTGTTAACCATTTACATTTACTTTAACATTTGTATACTTTCAATATCAAGCAAAACAAAAGGACATACCATATTCTTTCACTTCAAAGTAGAAATTCTCACGCCGATCTGTATTCTAAAAAGACATAATCACGTCAATCAGTATAAACATATAGCAATCGAAACAGATTTGAAACAAAACTAGATAATATTGCGAGATATTGATACACGTAATGAGTTGCTAGAAGAGATGACATGTGTACTTGTAGCAAACTGACGATGACAGGAAACATGAGAACATTATAAGCACACAGTGTAAGACAACATATCTTAATCGACACATAGGTTCCAAGTTCCAAGAGGACACCATTGAGTACGTTCGGTTCAGTTAAGTACATATGCAGCTGTAAGTAGCAAATCCACTCTTACATGGCACCATACCATATTTTATTATAGAATATCGTTGCGTTTTAAAGCTTTAATCAGGAAAGTTCGTATCCAGTTAAACATTCCTGATACAATTAATATTTTCCTACCATGATTCAGGTCGTGTAAAACACCATTTTGTGGAAGGTGTATCAAAATAAACAAGGTGTTTTTAAATCATCCTTTCTTGTCATAGTTCACCATATCTTGTTCTAAACACACGATGCAATACTTAATAACGTACCGCTATACACAACATTTGCACGGACACATTTTCGCATTCTACAAGGCTTGCTGAAATCTTCCATCTACCCATGGGTGGCATGTCCGACAGTGGGAACTCTCCTTGTATACCCCCGGGCATCTTATTGTCCTGTTTATTCCATTCAGCTATCTTATTGCCCTTGGGGTCCTGTGTGAAAAGAAATTCAAGATTCAAATAAATATATACGTAGTCTCAATAATATAACCACAATTTCAGCTTTGAAAAAATGGTATATGTGGTAACAACAACAACACATATCAGCGGCAACAACATAAACCGTCGAACAGCATCAACCAAAACAAGTTAATATTCCAGAACGGTGATGTATGAGGTATTTGTATAAAGTAATACACAATTGCTGACTCTCATGTATCTAATGATATTTACATTTTCTGATTTGTTTAACATTTTGATGTCAATCAGAATACACAGCAGAGCATTTGGTAGTTTAAACCGTTTTGTATACATTATCTCTGATTTGCTAACCAAAACTTAATCCGAAAGTTAAAGATTATGTTTATGTTATAAAGCGATGAAACGACAAGAGGAGAATTTACTGGGAAGCCATTCAACTAATACAATCCTTTACTTACAAACATTTCTATGTCAACCATGTGGTCAGTCAACTTCAGTGTGCCGTTGATAGAGAAAACCCGGAACTGTACTGTGATAAAAATAAACAAAGAAACACAATTAAAATACCATCATGGACACTCTGAAAACTGATTTTAATAACGATAATATTGGTGGTATGACACGATTCATAACACAGTGGTAATTATCACGTGACTACATGTACCCTTGTTCTCAGTGCAATACGTCTATACTGAATACGATTCGTTTTAAAGGCGCATTCCTCCAAAGTCTGCCACTGTATTGAAATGTGCTACCTATGTTGTGTTGATAGTTTTGTTAACGTGTTTGATTGATTGGTTAAGATAATAAAGTAGTAGATTTGTTTTGTGGTGGTAACCTTGTTTTTCAAGATCTTATTGGTTATTATATTTTGACAGCCGGCATGATGTTAGTATTTGTAAAATATGTGTTATCAATCCTTGTTAACTTTAGTCATAATAACATTAAAACATAATAATAATGATGAATATGCGACTGTAAGATTAATGTGCTTTTGGATAGCAACTCTCTTAAGGTCACATGCACGTATGTAAACTCGTTATAAGATACACATATGTCGCTAAATTCTCTAAATGTGGTACATGTAATATTCTTTGAACCATGTTTAAACGAAATATAGATGCATGAGACGTTTGAGCTCCTGTTTTGAACATAGGCCCTTAAGGCAGTTACGTCATGTATAACACGTGGTCAGTTGAACTCATTCAACTTAGATTCATAATTGAACTTTCTTTGATTCACGATTTCAATACAATATTCGAAATTAACGATGATGTAACCATTAGAGACTGCAAATGTTTCCATAGATTAAGTTTGAGAGTTTGATAAAGAATATAGATGGTGGTACACGGTGGGGGGGAGGGGGGGGTATGGGAGCAATAAAAGCGTAACGTCCACAAGTCAACGTAATTGAACGTGTATTTCCTTTATTCTACATTTCCGTTGCATGTACTCCGACAGTAAAACATACAATCACCTCCACCATTCAACAATTTCATGAGTTTAAGTGAAGTATTCAAAATTCTAAAGTCGCAGTTTTATCTTAATATCATTATCTGTTCATGGATTCAACTTTATCTCGTGAAGGTTTCGCCAACGGTTAACGTGTGAATCTATGGAGACTCATAAATAATAAAGCCATGAACATAGAATCGTGAAGTTGGTCAAAAAGAGCATTAACCATGTTTAAGGGTTAGCAATGGTATTATCAATCGGAACTGCCTCGGGTGATTCGGGTTTTGTACGACACTGCGAAGAGTACGTGTCCGAGGAGTTCCGATTGTGGCATTCTATATTTACCTGTTTCCCCCGGCTTGTACACTCCTTTGTCCGTCTGTAGGAGGGTGACCTGGGACTTTGGTGATCCGTAAACGAACGTAGAGTTGTGGAAACGTACACTACCCACCCCGGTGACGTTAACGCGATAACTACCCCACGAGATGGAGGCAGGAATCTACAAACATAAGTATGCCATTAACCAATTCAGTTCAAACGTTTCTTTGGGACCATCATGCACACATCTTGTTTACAATTACAATTAACAAGAATAGTTTGATAATTCTTTACAGCGTGAAATGACAATAAAATCTTCTACGGAAGGAACAATCCGTTAATTAAATCGTAGAAGTATATGATGATTTGTTGTTTCTCGGACGATGATTGAAGAGAAAGTGCGAGGTTGGTGAACCAAAAAGCGGCTTATCTCCTCTTCTTGCTTCGAGATATTTGGAAAGACTACGTGTTTGTAATTTGAGCTCCGATGAAAACGTTGTCTGAACCGTATTTAAGTGAATACTATACAAACTAGAATTGTGTAAATGTTGACAATGGTATATACATGTGTCCCTTATTTAACCTTTTTCCATGTAAGTTCACTGTAAACATAGAAACTGTCTTGTTTTGGGACCATAAGATAAACATGGTTGAGGAACATTAGACATGACGTGAACATAGCTAACGAATTAGTACGTCAAGTGGGCCACACGTTCGCCAGCCTTGGCCCTAGTTTACATGTATCAGTGTCACCGTCGAATGCTCCTAAATACGCTCGTCCATTATTTATACGTCAACGTGTGTGTCAAAATGTTATCCGATGACTGTGCTAATGTGTACGTCGCACGTTTAAGCGCTAGCGTACGAGTAACGTTGTGTATCTTTAGTTTGACGCTATAGATAGTTTTACGCCAAATGTAAGCGCTATATTTGGAAACCTTTGTGACGAAATAATACGTTATTTATGTTTGCTAGTATCCCAGCTAAACATCAACATTTTACATACGTCGTCAGTTAATAGTCGAGTGTATCTCATCACTTTTGTTGTTGAGTAGAAGTAGTGTGAAGTTTTACAAGTTTACAAGTTTATTATTACTCTCAGCAAATATTACAATGTGAAATAAGGAATATCATAAACTAACACAGTTCAACCACAGAAGAAGTGTCAAAGATATTCGTTTGCTGGTGATGTTTTCACACAAAAAGTTACTGCAGTGTGAACGTAGCGTGTAACTAACCGGAGACAGTTTGTGACGAGTTTCTCAATTAAGTAGGCTACGGTATCTTGCCTCCACGTTTAGAAAGTGAATGCAGGGGGAAATATTAAATAATTAAACACAAGTACTCACCGGTAGCTCAACGGTCACTTTCTTTACACCTGGAAAATAACAGCGTCAACAATAATTAACGTTACGTACGCATTCTTTTGAGATATAAACAATAATTATGTTGTTGTTTTTCCTGTCTAGCCATACGATTTTAATGTGTTTAACCATCTCTTTTTAGTAGTAGTGTAAAACAATCTCGGACCAATTTCGAAATAAATTCTTGTTTTTATAAAAGCCCTATACATTATCAAAAAAGCTCCATCGGCTTAAGTGCACATACGATGGAGTAAAATTTAAAAAACCTGGTCATTTGTGATTTTTTTTCGACCTACACAAAATGTAACAATTTAAAATTATACGCTCTTTATACTTCTAGTGGAGGCAGGTAATTTCAAGACACAGATTTTGGGGGTAGAAGTAAACTTTGATTTGCACTATTTTTAATAAAACAACTGTTATATCAATACGCATGAGTACAATGTGATCGTCACGTGACTGTTTTGTTCAATCACTCACCTTTTTGAGATTCCAAGTAACAACAAAAAGTGCACTACTTTTATTGAAATCAAACTCATATCATTGCGCATGAATACAATATGATCATCGCGTGACTTTTTTCATCTTATCACTCACCATTTGCCATGACATTAGCCGAGCTGAGTGTTTCATTGCTGTTTCTACCGAGAAGAATAGCCTGCACGGTCTCTTTCATCACTGGCGCCGTGAAGAGAACAGGAATAGACAGCGTGGTTCCAGGTTTGATGTTCCTAGGAACTAACACCATGTATGTACTGGAAAATAGAAGGCAAAATAAGTTAACAACACAAGCATTACGTCAAGTTATTTCTTTTACCACATAACTCGATTTTGGCATTTTGTTGAGTATGCTGTATGGTTGGAATCGTCTTTTCAAGCTCGTTGCATTGACACTGCATACATGATTATAACATTGATACCTGTATAACTTACATTAAACGTAATTCAAGAACCCCGAAAGTAGTTTAAATAAGACTAGGAATTCAAACTGATTTGTCTCATAATGACGAAAAGCACGGGATTCTGAAATCTATGCCCAGCTAAGACCAGTGTCTGCAATTCTCATACTCAAAAACTCATTCAGTGCACACCTGTTGTTTTGTTTAGAACACAAGGTCATTTCATATAAGAATATTAAAGAGTAGTTTTCACCAAGTTGTGAAGAAGGCCTAAACAAGTGTCGCATGGGTGAATATTTGACTAATACGTTTTAAAAGTATCGCAATTTTAATTAAATGATGTGAGCTTCTACTTAGTCTACAAACACCACATCACCATTAGTATGTCGGTCCTTTCGGCGATGCATGTTGTTTGCAGTGAAGCTGGTAAAACTCAGCACGTAGTATTGTTACATGACGAGAGGACAGTATAAAACATGTTCAATTTCAATTATCCGTATAATAGTACATGTAGTATGGTTGCTCCAGTCACGCAGTAAGTTATTGTATATGTTAACTGACTGTATATAAGTACTAGTAAATCGACCATTTAGGTGTAAGTATGGCGTTGTATTGGGGTAAAACTCTGCAAATAATACTGGAATATCGGTACATTAATAATACAAATCATGTCACACGTTAATGTACCATAAACTGGCATTATTGCTACAGCCAGACTGACATGCAATACCTTGATACTGCATAACGAAGCAGAAAGAAAAAGCCATAATTACACTTACTTTTGTGCCCATGCTGTTCCAAGACATACTGCCACCAACAAAAAGGATAGTTGCAAATTGGTCATACTGAAATAACAAATGTTCATCAATTAGTTAACATGCATTGGACATAACTTTAACATAAATAAATTTGATCCAAGCAACGTGATTCTAATTCCACAACACTCACTTTGTAACAACGATTTTGATTGGACGACGTTACAAGATTAAAGACGTTCATACCCTCTCAAATGTCAGAATTACACGAAAATTAACCCTATATTTGTAAGCAAATAATATAACTTTGGGGCTACCGAATATTCGTTGCATTGCTCAACAATGTCCTACAATTTTGGCTGGACTGCATAGTGAATTACGTAATGGTATTGTTGATATGTCTGTCTGCCCGTATGTACGCCGGACTTTCAAAATTTGCCAGAACATCAGGACATCATTATACGGTATCCGATTCAAACACATTAAACGTTAAACACATGAACGTACACACTGATAATTTTTAAATGATGGTGTGTTGGATGGCCTTGACCTTTGACATAGACTCCCCCCCCCCCCCCCGGCAATCCTTCTTTAATGTCTGCATTTTGATTTTGACGATATGTAACGAGGAGCTTATTTGAAAATTAAGTTAATCTTCCATAAGGCCCTGCATTTGTTTTTAATTCGATTGTAAAACTCGAATCCGTTCCTGGAACTAACCAGTACTTTGAGGGTAGAGTTTCTTGCTCAAGGAACAACGGGAAGCGTGTGATAGGGTTCGAACTTACGACCGACATATTACAAGTCTGGCGTTCATACAGGACTCGACCTATTCACCTCAAACAAATGATGACTAACACATTGACTACAGTATATTCGGAGACTGTATGCTACTCAGTCGTCAATTACTTCCCTTTAAAGTAGACGATGTGATTATATAACTCACACGGTCGAGTCATCAAGTGTACTACAATTTCAATATCTCCCCGAGGCAATATATCGAAGATCATGATGAAACATGATTGGGTCGTTAGTTGATGATACATTGCGGATTAATGAATCATGTAAGAACGTGTAGGCACAGTTCATATCAAGTAACAGCACATCGTCCTTAACTTTGATCACAGGAAATGTAAGTTATAAACAACAATGTCATGAGTTATCGCAAACGAACGGAAAACTGGGTAAATAAAATAATGTACACACTGATGAGTTCCATCTCTTTTATTGTGTATATTTTTGTGTCATGTTTCGACTGATTTATCCACCTTATTTGATGTACATTCAAATTATCACAATTAATCACAATATGAATAGTATTTAACTTATTGATCATAGTTCTCGTTTTAATATTTAGTTGCATATGACCGGTATTGTACTTTTAAAGTAGCCTTGCAATGCGCCGGGCATGTGATAACATATTTCGAAATGGACACACAAAAACAGGACATAATGTGGTAAAAGCAAACATATTCAAACTGAAACATTCCATGGTCACTTGCCAGTGCGTTCATCGTTCATTTTTTTCTAACTTACATTGATATCGGTTTTAAAGTAATACTATGCGCATCTGAACACATTTGTTCAATCGTTCGATATTGCTTCAGAAGCTTTACACAACTTTAAAAAGATGTATTAAACGTCCTTGTTTTAATAGTTACAGACCAAAGCATGTTTGTTAACGGACGCTTTTCACTCCCGTCAGACATTCACCGACCAATAAGTTATGCATAGCACCGTTAATATTTGAACATCGGTAAAATTTCCGGAAACTCGTTTAACTTCGGCAATTTCCGCTTCTTAAAAAAACTGGCAGTTTTTTTAACTTTTTAAATATTT
>ENA-OREC01001080-OREC01001080.1-marine-metagenome-genome-assembly--contig:-NODE-1080-length-12980-cov-14.120825_pt1 | contig 12980 bp, 2 predicted proteins | sample MGYA00248626_ERZ508543 | MGnify/ENA primary metagenome ERZ508543 (study PRJEB26211, sample SAMN05518279) | marine metagenome | isolation source: Puget Sound, Washington, USA | host: Bankia setacea... | reverse complement strand
ATATACAGTTCACACACTATTCGTACACTGGTAGTATATACACTACACATTCTGTACACTACACATTATGTACACTACACATTCTGTACACTACACATTCTGTACACTACACATTCTGTACACTACACATTCTGTACACCGTTAACCTATTTTAAGAGAAGGGACTGGCCATATTAAACAGTTGGAAAATCGGTAATAAATGGCAACAAATAAACAAACAAGAAGGCCATGATAGATTTCTGTTCACTATACGGTACAGATTTTAAATTTCTGGATAATCTATTTTAAGAGAAGGGACTGGCCATATAAAATTGAGGGGAAAAACACACACACAGTTTTAAATGGTTAAATGGGTATCAAAAAAACTAAAAAGCCTTTAGAGTACATAAAACTAGGTGAAATATATTAATGTCTGATACAAGTGTATGTGTTGTTCTTCCAGAATTGTTGAAACTGCGCAAAGAATTAGGTCAGACAAACTGTGCTCTGTGCCACCATTGGTAGCTCACAAATCTCTGGGGTGATGAGGTACATTACTTGGATGGCTAACTAGGTATGCAACGCTTTAAAGTTTTTACGAAGACACTTGAAAAAAAAGACTTAAGCCGGCTACAATAGGTTTGTTTTGTTGATTTTCTATACATAAAAAAGGTCCAACTAACCACTACAAAAATCCCCCGTATTAACATTTTCAAACTGCGCTGTAAAAGGTACCACAACATTTTACATACATGGTGATACAGGATTTAAGCTCTATAGGAATGTAAAACGAAAATTGAGTGAGTGTATGTATATAAATAAACACCTACGCAGTGTAAAGTTGAAAAGAGATATGACAACTTCGTGTATAAATACCTGAATGAGTAAAAAGGCTCATTTTGTGAATCACAAGTGCTCATAAGGCAGAACTGAATGGTGTGTTTAACTTTCTCAATAAATTACATGGGTTGTAGATTCAGTATGTACAGACCACTTAGATAACTGATCTATTTCTTCAGAAAGACTTTCATAAAATACATATCGTTTAGTATTAGACAGTGCAATATTACAACTGAGATTTCATTAACATTTCATTTTTAAATCTATACAATTCTTTTCCTAATTAGACTCATACAAAAAGTTTAAATGTTTCCTCTCAACTTGCAATTGCCATATTTACCCAAAATGACCAGCACAAAAAGTTCTCTGATGTACTTAGGAAATGTTTTAAATCAGTATATCAATGGACATCATGTAGTATTACATCCTTCTCACTTTCAATATATAACCCTTAGAACAGCAATCAGTACCGATAAAAATATCTCATTTCTTTTACCACTGATAAAATCTTATAATGATATTAGATTCCATGCAACATCTGCCAGTATTTTGTTGACATAAAATCCTTACTATTAAGACAATATTGATCAAACGTTTGGGATAGATTGTGGTTTACTATATACATATGATGAGAGAAATACCTTGTTGTAGTGTTGGATCATATTTATAGTTAAACAATACGCTCAGGGGTACTGGACTTTAGTTTCTCCACCGCTAGAAACAGGTTTAGCGGGTAACTATCTCGGGTAACTATCTCGAGATCTTGAGTACTTTTGTTGATAAAACAGGAGTAAAATCAGTTAATGATGTAATATTTCACCCATAAAATACACTCAGACGTTGTCCCTTATACTGGCTTATCGTCATCATTAACATAAACCTTACACACATAAACAAGGTCAGCAACAAGAGCCTATGTCTGTTTATACCGTCTTAAACAAACCCAACAGACACAACAAGTCCTGTGAATTTCTTATTAAAAGACCAGTGAACTTCAGTGTAACAAATTCCTTGACATTCGAAGTGACTCATTCAATATTTTTAACTTGGTGGTGGGTTGGATAGGAATACATTGTCATAACATTGTAAGTGGTCGTATAAAGAAACAAGACAATAAAACACGACTTGAACATTGTAAACATGCTCTTATTTTTGATATGGTCTTTAGGTGGGGTTTTAGTGTACATATTATTTTTTTCAAACTAGCTACTGCAACAACTGAAATACCAAAGGATAGACCGTAACAAAAGTATGTTTAAATCCTGACTACTCATACCATTAGTATAGCTAGTGAATCATATAGTACTATAGCACCCATCAATTAAAGAAAAGTGCAGTACAGCACATTGAGTACAACATCAACATCATTAAGTACATCAACAACATCATTCAGTACAGCAACAACATCATTTAGTACATTAACAACATCATTCAGTATAGCACCAACATCATTTAGTACATCAACAACATCATTCAGTACAGCACCAATATCATTTAGTACATTAACAACATCATTCAGTATAGCACCAACAGCATTTAGTACATCAACAGTATCATTTAGTACATCAACAACATATTTCAGTACATCATTTAGTATATCAACAACATCATTTAGTACATCAACTACATCATTAAGTACATCAACAACATCATTCAGTTCATCAACAACATCATTTAGTACATCAACAATATCATTCAGTACAGCACCAACATCATTTAATACATCAACATCATTTAGTACAGCACCAACATCATTTAGTACATCAACAATATCATTTAGCAAAGCAATCAGGTATCAACACATATCTACCTACAGAAACTCAAGTGTCAAAAACTAGGTAATGACAATCTTTCTCCAATGCTGACACCACACAAGGTGACTTTTCCATCACAAATTTATTTTTTCACTTAAAAATCTTAACCTTTCATAAACAGTTTAAAAAACCACCCAGATACTACTTGGTTGCTGTAAATGTGGCAAAATCTGAGTGATCCCTGTTTTTCATACATATTTCACGTCAATCATAATCGTTGAACACATACATGGACAGCCGACGTTATTGAAATGATGATGTTAAAGCTCCTGTGTAGGTGGATTGTTCAACTTAATGTCTAATGTGAATTGCACGTGAATTGCTATTTTGATTTTGGTTGAAACAGCAACATTGAAATTAAAGTAATAAAGCACAACAGTGTATATTTAAAGGTTTATAAACAGTTCAATCTCTCAATAATTATATGACAACATCAATTTACACCACTCAAATTGTTTTACTGTCATATTAGGGCAAGAAAAATCTCGAAATCTCTATTTGTCCTATTTAAATCATATGGTAAAAACAAGAGAAAAAACATTAAAGATGTCAACATTTCCACTTGTCTTGCATCCAAAAAATACTAGGCAGGATGATAGGACCAGTGGACTAGTGAAATTTCATACAAATGCAAAAGAAATGTACAAACAAACATTTCTCCTTCTACGTCTATAAATGAAGGGCGTCACATTTTCTATGTATGGTCATTACCTGTGCTGATCGTATCACCAACACTTCAACAAACACAAAATGCTGAAGAGTAATTTACAAACTTTATAGAAGGAATTTAATCTATTCTATCTACTTATAAGGTATGCAAGATATGTACTCCTGAAGCTCACCTTGTCATTGCATAACGATAAGTTTTAACCAATTTATCTGTATGTAAAAAGGCTAACATGGACTAACGGGAAAACTAGACAAGATATGTTGATGAGTAATACAGTAGTTTGATCTCAAAGCATCGTGTAATCCTTTAAAAGAAAAATATGTTAAAAATAAACAGCCGGGATTTAGAGTAACACCTTTTTCACCTTGAGATTTAAGATCTTCGATAAACTTGAAGTAAAAAGTGTCAATTTAGTATCTTGTGTTGAACTCACATTGTCTGTATTAAAAAGGGTTATAGGCTATTTTGTATTTTGAGTATATAGAGAGAGTACTAACAGCAAGATTCAAGATTAAAACTACAAGGAGAAATTCAACAAGGTGCCCAATAATTCTCATTGCTACATCTCAAACAGGGAGAGTAAAGTTGAATCCATATATGTCAATTGGAACAATGATGTCTTGAAATTCTGCAACATGTTCAAGGCAAAGTATAACATTGATAAAATATATAGTCCATTCTTTAGGGGAAATGGCCCTCGGAGAGTGTATCATTTATATCTTATAAACTGCAGATAAACACTTTATCTACATGTATTTTTTCTACCTTTCCCAATGATTTACAGGTTATTTTTATTTTTGTTCATATTAGGTAGAGAAATAACGTCGGAAAAAATTACATTAACATACTCAGCTTAAGAGTTGTGCCTGCCTCTTTCAGCTGTACTTTTATTTTACCTGCATAATAAAACAGTACATTTTTACCTTACATATACGCTTACAAAGATGAAGGCATATAGATAACACAATTTCAAATTAAAGTGCATAAGCCAAGTTAAAGTATACACTGTGCATCCAATTGTCTCATGTTCTAAAACATACAATATACATTTACAAGTTGATAGTGTAAAAAGCAGTGTAAATATTTTGACAGATTTGTGACACCATTTTCAATGCATTTCATAAACTTGAGCTGGCAATAGTTTTACGTTTGTTGAATATATAGTTGTCACGCTGCCAAAACCTAGACTGCCCTGGGACGAGCGCCAAACCTTCAAATAACGTGTGTATCTGTACGAATTAGTACCCTTGAGCCTATTGAAAAGTAAAATGCCTTAGTTTGAGAAATTGATAATTTGTATAGAATTCATATCTGCAGAGAACAATAATAGAATCTTAAATGTACCGACTGACAGAGACGTGTTCATTTGCATTAAATCGGAGGTCCTTAAATCTTTCCCAAAACTGTTATCAATCTGGATTAGAACAAACAAACACCCATAAAACCAGCCACATTAAATCTAGCCTTATGCACTGCATTAAAAGGAATTCTCTGTCTGTTATATAGATCAGTCTGATAAAAATTAAAACATACGTAGCTTGATATTTGCTTAAAATCGCAAGGTTATGAACATACAGAATTACAATGGCAGAACAGAAAATGCGAGCAGAACAATGGTTCCCGATTGTAACACAGTCATATTGTCTAGAAACAAAAACACACTACACAGGCTTTCAAACATGAGCATCTAAATACTAGTATATACCTACCAAATATGAGATGCAAACATTTTATAAAACTGTGTCCTCAGTCCAAAGATGTAAGACATACTGAAAGGGTCATTCAATAGCAGGGTAACTAGACCTGTTTTCCCACAGTGTCAGAATGAATCAAAGGATTGCAACATGTGTTTATACTTTATTTTTTTATGTAATGTAACAATACTGTTAAACAATACTTGGTTTAACTTATCAGTCATCCTCAGACCAATCACATGTGAACACATTTTTGGAACAGCACCACTATAGAATCTTGCTGTCAAAAACAAATTACAAAAGCTAGATGACAAACCAATAAATACCTACATGTGCTCATTATACTGATATCACAAAATCCTACAAACTACCAATCACTTAAATATAAACAATAAAAACAGGAGAATGGGTACTCGTTCTGGTGCGTGTAATTAAATCACTCGTACTAGCGCACTCTTGATTTAATTCATACCCACCCAAACTCGTACCCATGTTTTATTACTGCTATAAAACACGAATACAGTACAGATGTTTTATTTCTTAATTAAAGATTTGGTGCCATAACAATTGTTTTTGTATACAATTTCGGATCCAATTTATATCAAGATAAAGGATTTGTAAAAAATTGAAGGAAATACTTGACCATCCTTCATTCAATTATTATGACATATTTTTAACAGTTTAACATTCCCATTTAAAGTGTTTAAGATGTTCACAGTTTTTTCCAGTTTGTGGTGTACAGTTTGCTGTGTGAATGATGAGAACAGAAATATTTAAAACCATATTTCAATTTCCCATTAAAAACACCTTGCAAATTCACCTAAACTGCCTTTTCTCCAATCTTCTAACCACAATCAATACTCGATTCAAACAAATTCAAACCTGCCTAAAAAGTTAGTTCAGATATAAACATCCATTGATGAAGTATCTAATAGTGTGTATGCCTCTAACTTATAATACACAACCTTGTTATCTACCAAACATACTTTTGGAATGTGGTTTACTAAATTATTGACAAGAGCATTAATCTAAATGTGAAAGCAGGTGTTTATAAACTCTATATAACTGTTCGAAATATGTTGAACGGTGAACACGAAACAATTTTATCTGCTTTTTATTCAATAGCACTTTTAGAAGCCTTTTACTTTGACCCCTCGATTAAAACATTTTTCTAGTCCCAAAACATGGTTACCTCAACAGTGTGTGTAACTTCTGCATGGTACAATGTTTGGTTGCTTGGTAACGAAAAACACATATAAAGTCAAGTTGAGTTTACAGAGTCTGTGTTTGTGAGTGAATACAAGTGTGAACAAGATGGCAAGAAAATTACTAGAGCTGTCATCGTTGAACGGGATATCGATGTATCAACGATTTGGAGCTTCCGATATACAGTTTTGGAGTATCGATACAATTTAGGCCTACAAACACTTTGATCAGAAACTGAAATATGTTGTAATACAGACATTGTGAAAACCGTCGGATTGACGGTCCTGACCGGTAAATTTTTATTAGAACCGTAGGAATTTGTGATGGTGTCGGTCTGTCTGACAGATTGTTTTCACATCAAGATGTAAAAAAAGAATGAAGATTTAATTTCAATCAAGTATCAAACACCGCTTTAAAGTAACAATAACTCAGTTTGTTTAACAAAAACTCGCGTTTTTATCATATTAGAACATATAATAATGGCACAGATTTTCACATTCAGCGTGAAATAAGTTGCCCCATAAATCAATGGCTCAAGTTTACCAGATTTTATTATGTCAATTGGAAAGGTGGTGACCATGAATAACGGATACCATGTACATCTATAAAACATAATACTCATTATTTGAAGTTTGAAATCATACGTTCCATTTAGAAAGTCTAAAATGCCAACTCCATGCCAGGCTTTGTCCAAATACCGCGATGACATCATAATAAAACATTATAACATCATCAAAGCACTGAAAGTACCGGTTTTTAATTATGATCTACGATAATGCGTGTATGCTTATTGTATACCAATGTGTCAGCTTCCCACAATTGTTAACACCTTTTAAGTTCTTGACGATTCTGTAAATTTCAACGTCGCGAAAACAGGTGACAGGTCGTCTTATCATTGCCGTTTTAGTTGTAAAAACAAACCTCTAAGTTGAACTGTTACTAAATAAAAGTATTAAGGTACAAACTTATTTATTACAAAATATTCACGATTTCAGTTTCAAGGGATAGTTTTCCAGATGAAACAAATTCTAGATTTCTTTTGGATCATTTATAAACTGGTCATATAATAATTACAGTTAATTATCCTAATTTCCTTATGTCTTCCAACAATAAGTATATTATTGATCTGTTTAACATGTATGTTCAAACTAATCTTTATTTGTTTTAATTTTGTCTGTTTGTTTTTTAATCATTGATTCTCGTCTACGTGTATCATAAAACTAATGAGACAATCACTGCTTACATACACAGTGTATGTGTGTTACTAGGCAAGTATTAGAAGTTCTGTTGTACAATAATATGTACACTGTAAGTTCCCTTGACTTCTTTGGGTCTTTCGATATATCGCTATATCGTCGATAATGACATGGTCGATGTATCGATACAGAGTGGCCAATCGATGCCAGCCCTAAAAATTACCAATGAATACATACAGAAAAACATCTTCATCAAGAACCTCAGAGATGTACCAGTACTTTCCATATTCTTAAATTGGCCTCACTGGATATTGATAACAACTTTTCTCCAGACATTATAATTTGATTGGTTACGAAATCAACAAAGTTTTGGTGAACTTTACATTTGTTTTATTGTGGTGTTTTTTTGTTGAACGAGGTAAGTCACATCTGTATTTTCAGGAAAATTAAAATGGATGCAACAAAGTGAATGAATTGTGACTAAGGTAACTGGTTTTTTGTTTGTTTGGCGTCTTTTTTCGCAAAGTACAAGACTTGATCTTCTTTTATTTTTGATGCATGAGCTCGCTTACTTTACTATGCCTTGTACTAAGCAGGGTATTTATAGATTAATAGCAATTGTACGTGCCTTGATATTCAAAATCAATCTGAATTAAAACTGAACAGTGTAAAACACATTATACATGTATTGTCATGATATTGCAATTATAAACCATCATGAATTTGTCAGTCATTGCATCAAATTAAAGTCTATTAATAGTTCTAAACAAAGGGCATGTGATGGAGGTGTATGTTAAAGTTTTTTTGAAAGCTCTATGTTTATCAAGGTTATCACAAGGCTTTTGATGGTCTTGCAGATAGATCTATTCTATCTATATCCACATGAAAGACACACTCTATTTTTATAGTGAACTATTGGTAACGGTATATATACATGTACAAACTATAAAACAAATGTATAAGCTTGTCTACAAACTCATAAGGCTATCAGAGTGATGATGTTTGGCTGCTATATAAACTATCATGAACAAAAAATGTTTCTTTTCTCTGATGACACCCAAAATGCTATTTCACTAATTAGCTAAACACATTTCAATTAGTGTTTCTCATGTCTACATATACATTAAACTACCACATTTATCTGCTTGACACAGCTGAATGCATTCCAAATTAAGTTTGGAGAACATTCTATTCAATAATGGTTACCAAATTTGTTCAACTGACACCTATATGTTTTAAAAGAAAACACAAAGTGAGATCCCCTCTTTCAGTCGATCTGTCTGTCTCTGTCATTTATGTTTTTCAATCACAGCTGCATCTGGAGAAAGTTGGACATATCAAAATACATGCATTTTAGCTTACAACAAACACTGACTGAGTATGAACCTGTATTAAACCGACACCTTGTCAACTATCAATACAAGTTTGCATGGGCAAAGTCTATACTCATGGAAATAAGCTTAACACAATAAAGGGTATTACTATAAGAGATATATAATTCCTTGGATGTTTTGATGAGTTAGAAACACATTTATAAATGGTACTCACTATAACTGCATGTATATACATAGTCAAGTATGTATGTGCATACATCTAGGTATTTATGTAAAACATAGTTTACTCCTGATAAAAGGCACTTGATAATTAATCTACAATCTTTAGATATCCTAAATAGACATACACACAGGTATGTTAATCTAATTATATTAGAAAGAAAACAGTTATTTGAATGTACATGTAATGTATATATGTCTAAGTCCCCAGCAGGGGTTTGACATTATTGGAAGATAGATAGATTTGACAACCATATCAACTCTGAGTCTGACCAAATAAGCACAACATCAAAGCAAATATTAACAACTAATTTCACCATACTCGTTTGATAAACAATACAAGTACTACTTAAAGGGAACTTATTAATTAAATGTAACAGTTAATAGAATACACATCTAACAGATCACGTATATTATAGTATTTTCCTTTCTAACTGAAATACAAGATGAACAATGAAACTGTATAGATCTATTCAAATGGTTTAATTCAGTGTAAAACATGTGAATTGGATTTATACAAGTTGCATTATTAAGCCGAAATGATCAAAGAAACTTCAAAGGGTGCCGAATGGTTTGTAAGTGACAATGTCGCATAAGTCATCAACAAATGTAATTACAATTGCATACCACAGGATGAAAACGAAAGAGAAGACAATCTCACCTGAGTTGCAGTTTGACAGAAATAATCCGAGGAATACACCAATAAGGATAACTTGTCTCATCCTAAATGAGACATCTATTTGTTCGCACATTTGTATCGTGAAATTGTCATTTTTACAAATCCCCAAAGCAAGGATTACACGTATAGCCAATACACACCGCTACACCACACTAGTCTTACAGCTCTCGAGTAGCATATTTTCACATAGTTTACCATTTTCGGTATTATCTACTTAGTTTAACACACTAATCCAAAATAAGTGGCAATATACACTCCTGACAGACGATAATTAACACTCCAATTCACAATTAAACTTCCAAAAATCACAGAATCACACACAACAAAATACTAACAAACTTTTCACTAAGAGAAAATACAGTAAATCCAAGTATTCGTTCCACTTGAGAAACTTCTCTTCTGCGCAAAGTTGTCAACTGCGCAAGATAAAAGCACATGTCCCAACATATCTAAATAGTAACGACCAATCGCGACGCTTTAATATACCTGTGAACTATATTTAGAGAGACCACGTGTGTGTATACAAATATACATCAACTCGAAAGGTAAATAAAAGATCATTTTGCCGCGATTTGATTTACCGTGGATCTGCAGCACTGACAACCGATAACAACTGCATAAATCGGCACAGTATATTGGCATGATTATGGAATGGTAACCCAGTCCCTTATCTCATTTACTGAAAATTACCGCAAATTAGTGTGTTTATTAGCTTACGATCAAACGCGGAAGTGGCATGTTGAGCTCGACGCTTGTAGAGATCGTGCAGCTTCCCTCCCGCGTTTTACCCCAGGGGTTAGACAAAGGGGTTACTGCAGACCAGTTCTAGCTCAACGCAAATGGATGACACTCTGTAAACAATAACTTCCATTAATTACACGCGTTAATTCTGGAAAACTGCAGGAGAAGCGCACGTTTGAAATATCCATTCACAAATGTATTCAACCGTTTGACACGCGCTTCAAGAACGCCAGGTTACACTTCGAGCCATACTCCTCTTATACAGATCTGATAATCTGTTCGTCTGACAATGAATCCGCGTGAAGGTGCTGTGAATCTGCGACTTTGGCAAGTTCTGGCAGCGATAATCGGATCGATGATCAGTATAATCTAGAATCACATTAACTTGTTATCAAAAAGCATATCTATATGACACTATCTGGAAAATCTTCTAAAACATGACCACTCCATTATACACAACTCGAGTTTAACCACCTAGAGATGACCAGTGGCTTCAGGCTCTTTATTCCAGAGAACCATACTTAGATTACCTTTTTACATTAGAACGTTTTGCTTTTAAGCCCCATTTTTGTATCTAATACATAGAAAAAGCATTTTGACCAAGATCAAAATAGTAAGAAGTATGTATACATGTATATTCATACGAATGTATCCCTAAATGCATTGTGTACATCTATACCGCATAGAATCATCTCATAGATTCTCTGGAGAAAAAATGTTCTCATAACTTTCCAAAAGTTATTAAATGTCGTTTTTCGTTCGGGTATTCATTAGCATAATCAGACATGTTATTATCATTTAAACAGAACACTGTGAACTAACACAGTTCCAAGGTTATATGATATAATCATCGTGATAACAGAACAGAACAGTAAAGTTTTCAAGTAATATGATATTCTCTTGCAACACAGTGTGACGTCCGAAAACACGTGGCTTTTGTTATTGTAAGTTTTCCGTAAAAACATTAATACCATCAGTTGTTTGTACATGAACATATGCCGATAAGGTTATCGGGAATTCGCTGTCACGTACCCTCTGTATAATCTAATAATAACAAATTGGGTAACCTCGCTGTTCTGTGATTACTTGACGGTCGAAGGATGTAGTGGATGTGCCTTATTATCAGAGTATGAACTTTGACAGGGTGACTATATGTTGGTAACAGGTACTTTGCTCTAGAATCGCGACAAGGGATTAAATCAGTCCAGGTTACTTTGAAGGTTTTTTTTCAAGTCAACGCAAAACTTCCTAACGTATGTCTACAGTATATGCACGAGTCTAGTAAAGCCTCTTAGTCTAACATTCACATTATTTCCAAGTCCTTACGATGTCCACGTTTTAAAATATATTGTCTATCATTTTATTTCACTCTTTGTTCGAAAATTACCAATAATGCCTTCGAGCAGAATGAGGTATCAACAAGTGAAAGACATTGTCACGCACAGATTCGGCAAATATATCCAGAAAACACACACTCGAAGTGATGATGATTCTTTTTGCGGAAGCTGTGAGGCTCTAACTATGAAAGGAACTGCTCAAAGTGATAACAAAGGGTAAACAATACTGATCTCTAGAAAATGATCATCACAGCTGAGTATGCATAGTCTAACCGCTTACAGTAAGTCTGTAATCGATTCCTATACATGGACGATAATTAATCACTTACTGAAATCAAGGTCGAGTCAAAATTAGTTTCTCAAAATCTCAGTTTCGTACGTTTCTTTTGTGGAAACGACTGCTGGAAATTTACAGATTTAACGGGAGTTGTTCAGCAATGAGTCTAAGTACAGTTATACAACGTACACCCATTGATCTTATCCGCGGTGAGGAATATGGATGAAGCGTGTGTTTGGTGTTGTTGTTTTCCTTTAAAATAGTGCCTCGATCGACTCTCCAGGGCCGTTTTGGGAGTGCCGTAATAAGTTTGAGAACTTCTGACTCGACCCTTTTTAAATGTCTTGTTGTAGATTTGTATAATTGCGAAACTGTATAATACAATATCAAGTTGAAACTAATGTCCAGCTATTTAACCCGACCAGGGGGCTCCTTTTGGTGTCCTTTGTACAATCGTATTAACCGTTCGTTTGTAGCTCGGAAACAATCTCTCGTGAGCATATACTTCAGAGTTATCTTGTCAAGAAAACTACCCGTCGAATGCAATATGAATGTACCGGTTGTCTATCAAAATAGTGTTAAAGCCTGGTAAAAATACATGCGTACCAAAATGCAGAAACGTATGAATGACACTTTCTTTGATAAGCTCGAGTGTCTGACTATGTTTTCAAGCCTGTATTTTACGTCAACTCCAACCATCTCTATAACTCTGTACAGGCTCCTGATCAGTATAATCGTCTTGTTCCTTGAAACTCAAAAGCATGTGAACTAAATTTAAAGGTGAATGTGGTTAAACTTGAAACATATAGTAATGCACAGTTCGATGAGATAATGATAAATTCAGTTATTTCTAAGGAACTAATGCGACTAGTTTCTGGAATAGGCTAGTCCTAGAATGAGAGAGTAGTCTATGCATTGGCTAGTCCTAGAATGAGAGAGTAGTCTATGCATTGGCTAGTCCTAGAATGAGAGAGTAGTCTATGCATTGGCTAGT
>ENA-OREC01001079-OREC01001079.1-marine-metagenome-genome-assembly--contig:-NODE-1079-length-12983-cov-14.362932_pt1 | contig 12983 bp, 11 predicted proteins | sample MGYA00248626_ERZ508543 | MGnify/ENA primary metagenome ERZ508543 (study PRJEB26211, sample SAMN05518279) | marine metagenome | isolation source: Puget Sound, Washington, USA | host: Bankia setacea... | reverse complement strand
GGGGGGGGGGGGGTTGGGTTCTAATCCCGATGAAACATAAATGAGCTTTACAAATGTTATTTTGTTTAAAAGTTTGCCCGTCAATGTATTATGGAAACGTTTTTGTATTTAAAGATGAAACATCAGGGGGGAGTGAAAAATGCTGATATAATGCTGTTAAATGCATGACATGTTTGTGCTAACTTTTTATGCAAAATAAATCCGAAACTTAATTTTAATCTAAGCATTTGGCGCCAGTGTCTCATTTTAAGTCAGGTACGGATCTGTTACAAAATGTTCAATAATGTATACATAAACAACATAGTTGGGATAATAGGACAATCAATGTGTGTTGATTATAAGAACAATTGCTCAGAATGTGGTAAAGTATACGTCATAGAAGACATGTTTAACTATGGACCCACTCTGAAGATCGAAATTGGCGGGAAAGCTGACCATTTTTAAAATGGCGGACGTTGGATTAAAAAATACTAAAAAATGTAATGGCAATAATATTAATTAAGATATTGATATGAAACCTTGTAAATACAGTGAAAATGCTTATATCAATTGCCATGTTGAATAAAATGTATGAACATGATAAGGATATAGGTTGGCGGCCATCTTGAAAAATCATGAAACTTTAAGTGTGGTTTAGATCTAAATAGTTTTATGTAAACCTGGATTTTAGGTACATTCATGCAGATTTGTTCACTTTCGATCATTATTGAAGGTAAATTCCATTTAAAAAGTCATGTGTGTTACTTTTTGTTATCCTTGAGCAAGTTCTTTATTACAATTTTAATTTTCATGTTGACATTGGTTATTTAGCTTATATTTGAATCATCATACGGAAACCATACTTGTGGAGTTTTTAGTCTATTTTCACATTACTTTATTATATATCTGAAGTTACTCTATGAAATGAGAAATATGTGTTGTGGGTTGTACGCATATGTTTCAATATATGAAGTTGACATGGTCAACAAGATTGGGTTTTAGTTCAAAGCAGTAACTAGCCCTAACAGTTTTTTTAACAATAACATAACACAACATTTAATGTTCAATTCTTTAAAAGTAAGTGCAAGTTGACACATTCAAAACACTGCATCAATAGGTAAAACAGGAGTGTGTCCAGAAGAAATGTTTTGCATATAGTTCGAATGCGTATTATTATATTTGAAGTTAATTGAATAAACAATGAAGTTCTCCGATACAACGATGTCACTTTCACTTTAAGATATATTTGATAGCCCATTGCAGGAACATAGTCCACTATTGGTGTCAATAGCTGCGCTTGTTCAATATGAGACATATAAACAACAAAAGTACAGGCAACGAGAAACACCTAGATAAAAGTTTATGGAAGATAAATCAGAGACAGTTCCTTCCTTAAAGATCTGCTAAGCAATGTTATTTTAGCGAGAAGAGGTACGATTGCTTACATAAATAGTTTATATAAATATAAATAATTTTTTTAAAAAACGCAATGCGGTTCACTACAATATAAAACAAGTGACGCTCATGTTATATTTTGTAGACAGCTAGTTAAATGAATGAAATGATACTATTTGTGGTAATGTGATAATGTGTGTATAACTTAAATATTATACTTATCAATGTTTATATTACTAACAATCTTTGGTTTGGAAAACAGAAACTACTTTAAACATATTTTTTATACTATTTGTGTTGTTTTTATGGAGAAACAATGTGTTAATTCACTTGTTGTGAAGTAAGTATCGTCAGTTTATCTATTACTGTTTACACACTTAATATGTAACAAACATTTGCAATAAGTGTTTCTGTTTTATATGAGTATTTTGTTATATTTTACCCTAATTTCTAGATATAAAGTATATATATATAAATGTAATAAGTAACGTAAAATCATGAAACTTTACCAGGTAACGTATTTTACAGGACTAAATGTATATGCATACAACCTACGGAACATATTTTTCGTCTCATAGAATAACTTTTGATATAAAGTTAGGTTCAACTAAACGAACAACACCCCTAGTACGGTGTACATATTGTGACACCATATAAGGAAATACAATACGTGGTATGTAACGTAGCACTATGATTTTATTTCGGGGTTACGTAGTTTACAGGATTAAATGTATCTGAAAAAAACACATTAAGAAACATATTTCTCATTTAATAGATAAACTTGAAATTAGGTTAAGGTAGCCTAACAACACCACTAGTATATTATCTATATCGTTAAACAAAATAAGCAAAATTCTGGTTATCAAAGTCACCGCCATTCAAGATGGCCACCATTATATCAATAGTTGAGGTCATCAGACAGCTGATAGTCCTAATCATAAAGGATAAATATACCAAGTTTTATATATATAAAAATGATAAAGTCATTATTTTTTTATATCATGTTTATGATTTTATATTAATTTCCTGACAGCCGTTTTAAAATTGCCACACAAAGCAGCTATTTTGATCTTCTGAATCGGGTCCTTATCTATAATTTATTGTTATGACCTACACTAAATATCTGCCAAATCATGATCAATTCTGAGCAATTGTTTCACAATTGGATTGAACTATAATGTGAGTTCACCATATCGTTAAGACATACGAGATATACCTCAAAATTTACATCGCATGGCTATCGCTATTTAACCAAGTATACAAATTGTAAGAAAGAAGAACCACATATCCTAACAAACATAATGTTAGTCGCCTACGATTGGCCTTTTATAGTTAAATCTTAATTCACCTGGATGATCTCTAGCGGTTGAGTGCCACTGTTCCATGCTTATAATACCCTCGTAACCTTGGTTGTCAGAATATGCTGGTATTTCGCTAGCGAAATTGGATGGAGAATACGCTAAAAACAACAAAAGCCTCATTGAAAAAACGACATAAACAAATCAAAACATATCAATTAAGTACATGCATTTTTTTTTAATCCAGAAAGTTACATGTGTGCAGTTACAGAATATGTTCACGAACTTATTCATATAAAAAAAAATTAATGTCTCCGTTTTACGTTGTTTTATAACTGCAATATGGAAGAAAGAAAGAAGAAACATAAGTTGAAATATTAAATAGTTTAATTGTACATGTAAAGCAAGAAATTGAACTGTTGTGACAAGCTGCAATGTAGTCAAACAATAAATCCACATCTGCATGTTTCAACGGCCCAGTGTTTACTAACAATTCGATCCTGAGTCAAACTGTTCAAATGTGAGCGAAACTGATCATCTGTGCAAACATTTGAATTCATTGATCCGGATCTGATTCCTACTATATACATACACGAAAATGGTGAGCCAAAATATCGAATCAATGATCGAGACGAGACCATTGATCCAGTTTTCATGATCAATACACAAGCATGATATAGTCACTAACACTGTAACCGTTTTATCCTCGAACATGCTCCGTTTTTTTGTCCACTGATGTTGAAAGTGGTACTTAACTAGGTAAAGAAACCAAGGACGACGTTTGGGTAAACCGACCGTAGTTATATGACTGATATGCATTTAAAACGACAACGTGCCTGCATTCTCAGAAAGAATAGCTACAACACATTTTAGGTGGTTTGCAAACTGGAATTTCTGGGTCGAAATATAGATCATCTCAAAGAAAAATGTGCGCTCATTCATACTGTAAACGAGGAAGCTATTATCTTAATACAAGTTTATGTGTAAGAGTTATACCTAGGCAATAAGAACTATTAAATTAGGTTAGGTATAAAATAACGTGTAACCTAGAAGGCAATAACTCATGATACACTTATAAACATGTCAACTTGTACAAATCAATTACATGAAAGATGTCAAGCAATGTTCATACTTTCACAAGTTGTCAATTTTAATTAAATTTGGGTTTGTATTTGCTTAATAAGTTATGCGGCGTTTTGGTCAGGAATACCTTTTCTATCGTGTTTAGCCATCTGTAGATTATAGTTGTCAGCTTCAGCACCTGTCGATACACAGCTTTTACGAGTACTATTTTCGGCTAACATGTCTGCTGTTGGTTCAGACAAAACTGTAACAATAAAAAAAACGTTGATATATTTAAATGAATATCACAAAAGTAAATACATAATTAAAGCTGAATCAAACAGAGTATGTGTAACTTGCTCAGACGAGATTATGTATTCCGAACTAGCAAATATCATCACAAAAGAATCGCATAATACTGATAATAACATGTACATAGATTTTCGTCAACAGTCGCAACGTTTTTGAATTTCATTTAGGAGAGAAGGAAAATGTTTAACGGTGTCTAAGTAACCATATCGATGATTGTTTTGTACATTTACACATGTTTTAATGCAATTATAGTATTCAAGCGAAATCTTCGAGAAAGGAAATTACAGTTGTAATATTGATTGGAATTAGATAGTACATAGCGATCTTACTATGGGCTTCTTTCGCTAATCATTTTACTTCTTTTTAACTTCTTCTAACACAAGGTTTAAGTTATTTGGAGAACAGAAATAAAGCAAACAGTAATATGGTTATATGTTAGGGAATACCTTGTACCCGCTTTTGCGCAGTCAGTACATTATTGATGTCGCCTTTCATTTGACATGTGTTGGGAGTGTCAAGTCCGGTTGACACTTCTGTCGGTTCAGACGATACTTTATAATAATAGAGAAATAGAGGATTATATGTATATCACACAAGAGATGAAACTAAAAATATGTCCATAGCCTAGTAATGTCCTATTGGACGGCTTACGAGTAACAATTTGAACTGTTTAGACATATCCATTCGAAGAGTATAATTATCAAATGTGAATTCTGGTTAAACAAATTAAAATGACAAAGGTTGCTAATTTCAACAACATATTCATGATACCTAATTGATGTCATCATAGAAACTAGTCGAACACACTCCAGAAACACAATCAAACTATGTTATTGATGATAACTACACGTACTGCAATGTGAACGTTAACATAAACTAAGGGAAAAAAACTTAAAGAAAGAGATTCTTACAATGCTTTCGAAGTGCTGAAGAAAGACTCCAATTCGCTGGCTAGTTTTGAGAATCATTTCATCTAAACCAGTTATGTTTCATTTTCAAATTGTCTACACATTCTACTTTTTCTAGTCAGTCAAGATGTTTTTTCATCATTACATAATGTTTGGACTAAGTGTTACCGTGTGACAGGCAGGTTTCCATTTCAACGTTGATGAGTGACGTTTTCTTTTCCTGTATCATAACATCATGGAGTCTGGGACAAACCCTTAGTTTCTCTAAAATTATGAAATAATTAGAACATCTTTTTACTGTGTTTAACATGTGAACGAGTTCGACATCGAATAGTTTATGGATGTACAAAGACATCATGAATGTATGCATACTGAATTCAGAATATAAGAATCGTTACCTAGCCCTTAACAATTCCTTGACCAACTTTGCACATATTTTTTCTTGACCAAACTTGCATATACCATTTCTTGGCCAAATTAACACATACCACTACTTGGCCAAATTAACACATACCATTACTTGGCCAAATTAATACATACCACTACTTGGCCAAATTAACACATACCATTACTTGGCCAAATGAACACATACCATTACTTGGCCAAATAAACGCATACCATTACTTGTCCAAATTAACACATACCATTACTTGGCCAAATTAACACATACCACTACTTGACCCAATTAACACATACCACTACTTGACCCAATTAACACATACCACTACTTGACCCAATTAACACATACCATTACTTGGCCAAATTAACACATATCATTTCTGGACCAAATAAGCACATACCATTACTTTGCTGAATACATCTGGCAAGAATTACCTCCTTCCTACATACTTTCACACGTTTGAAAATCATTACATGGGCAATAACCTTAAGAAAGATGATAGAGAAAACATGAACTCTCTCAATCCTCAATAATTTGACTTGCTACCTCTTTCATTCTCGTCAATGCAAATAGACACCGTTATTGTTATGATTACAGGTATTGTCAGAATATTACAGGCTAATTCGAAGGCCCTGACAAGCCCCGTATTCGTCCACTGATGTTGAAAGTGGTACTTTACTAGGTAAAGAAACCAAGGACGATGTTTGGGTAAACCGACCGTAGTTATATGACTGATATGCATTTAAAACGACAACGTGCCTGCATTCTAAGAAAGAATATCTGCATAACATCTTGGTGGTTTGCAAACTGGAATTGCTGGGTCGAAATGAAGGTCACTAGGTCAACTCAAAGAAAAACGTGCGATCATTCCTAATTTAAACGAGGAAGATATTATCTTAATATAGGTATGTGTGTAACTATTATACCTAGGCAATAAGAAGTATTAGTTTAAACAGTATTTCCTAATAATCATAAATTTAATACATGGCAACACACATCAATTAAAGTTCATGGATAAATGGATTACTTAAAACTTCTAAATATAAATTATAAATAAAGAACTATTAAAGTGTGTTAAGGGTGAAATAACGTGTAACATAACATGACCAAGGTATGACAATATGTGTACACTTCATCCACAAACCTCCTTTTGAACAAATCTCTTTGTACAGATCGTCATATCCAGCGATCGTGAGTGCGTCCAGGAAACATTCCAACGTAGAACGCGGTCCATCCTCTATATGTTGAAGAAGTTTGGAGACTCGGTCCCTACGTCTCTCTACATCGCTGAGTGCAGCAAAGTTTATCTCTGAAATTTCACCTCGTTCAACAAAGACTGTTTCCAATAGACGTGGTTCTACCTCTTCGTATATCGACCCATACGAAGATACAATCGTGTCGAACAGTTCGGAAATATCTATAAAAAACACAAGAAAAAGCGTATCAGCAACAATGTATGTGTTTGTTCAATAAGCAAACTGCAAAATAAATAAACGTTGGTTAAGAATTTCTATTCCAACGGTTGTTAATTTACAATTGGAAACAGTTTGATATATACTGTTTTACCTACCAGCTTTAGACAGTATCTTGTCGAAGAGATGCTTGTAACCTGTAAACAGGGCGTCCAGGAACGAATGAACCGTTGATAACGAACCATGACACACATAGTGTAGAAGACTCTCTACACTTTGAACTGTTGTTGAAAGTTGACATATATTGTCAATATCTTCTTCAAAACGTACACATTTGTTGACGATTTGTCTTATTGCTTCGGGCTCAAGTAGTTCTTTAATTTCTTCTATGTAGTTTTCGATATCTTTTGCACCTATCAAAACAAGGATACATGGTAAACACATTCACTGTTCAATGGACATTAAATGCCTCACAACAATACCCGACATAAACAGATGTCGATATTTAATAGAGCATGAATACACTCGTTGATATATTTGGTGTTATAAGCAAATTTCCTCACTCAAAAGTTGGCGTAGCGAGAAACAACCAGTCTTTGTAACGATTGTAATGCAAAACAGAACGTTAAAGTATGTATATATATTATGTTCGCACACTACTTAGGTAACTTTTTATAAGGCAATCAATTATACATACCTACATATCTCGGTTTTGGAGATATGAGTTTTGCCAAATCATCCATTCCAACATACTTGAGAACTGACAAAAATTTCCTTATGATGTTTTCATCTTTGACATCTTGAAGAAAGTTTAGGAGCTCTTTGTTTTGTAATCTACGATCAGAGTGAGAAACAATCTTCTCCAGCAAGTCGTTTTGTCTTAAGGTTTCGAGCATGTCACGAAAATGTAGAGCATCTAGTTCATTTTCTAGGAGAGATCTGTTCTGTGCAATGATTGCTCCTGATATTGGTGGACCTGTCATTATAAACAATAGAGAATCCAGAAATTGTGCACATACCACCTGTTGTCTTAATTGAGACTGAACATATTATTTTAAAAGGAACATGCTGACAATAAGTATGCGGTGTTTAAATTCAGTGCAATACGTACTGTATGTGTCTGTCCGTTGTCCGGTGAGCTTTTTCACCAAATGAGTTTGTTCCGTCTGTCTTAGTGCGTCTTGAAGCAAACATGCAGACTCCTCTGACTTGTTTAGAATTTCCAGTAGAAAGTTCTCCGATTTCGTATCAAAGTCATCTAAATCAAGAATCTTCAAAAATCTGTATTTTTCATCTTCGTTATACCCAGGAAACTCCGCAAACAATTTGATCATGTCGTCAATAGAATCTGGATCAATTTCTTTTTGAATTGTAGAGAAGTGTTTTGCAATATGCTCTGTCTTCAATCTGCAGGTGCAGATAAGGTCTCCTGAAAAAATAAGCGAACATACAAATAATTGGATTGGATTTCTCTTATCAATTCAGGGTATATCTACAATGTTGTTGTATAATTATATATAATGCAAACGTATTCTTAGTTGGATATCTACAACCATAGTTGTTAAGTTCGAACAATCTCTTTTCTTACCTTTGACTGTCCAGTTTATTTTGGCAGAAAACTTTACTACGGGATTTTTTCCGAAGACAGACAGCATCAATTTCTGATCATTTATAGCATTTTGCAGCCACTTTAAGATAAACTCTGGATGGCTGTTGCACATGTGATGTAAGGCGATTTTTGACTGGTACGACTTTGCTTTCAAATACAGTACAATAGAACCCAACTCCACTCTGTCTATATGGAGTCCGCACGATGCAGCCTGAAATGTGAGCAATGATATAAATAAAATTACTCGTGTTCGTGTGGCAAATGTATGTACAAGTATTATAACATTTTCACATCCCGAATCTGTATCGTGTGTGTATTTTAGTGTACGTGATAGAAATGTCCGATAAGAACATCACACAAAGTATCAAGAATGATTCGAAAAGGGCAAACACGACGAAAACTGAGATACCCTATACTTTACAATACAATCATGGAATGTAATAATGTGAGTGAAACTCATTTTACAATCAAGCGACCTTACCTGCGCTTGCAAAGCTGGTTGTACTCGTAGTCTGTTATACTCGACGATCAACGACTCTAGTTCCGGGTTCACTTCAACCCTCACAACGTCACACTCTTCGTCACCTGCATTTATAAAAACATGTAAACAATCACTTCGTCACTTGAACTTGGTATGGTATGGTATGGTATGGTACGGTATGGTATGGTACGGTATGGTATGGTATGGTACGGTACGTTATGGTATGGTATGGTATGGTATGGTACGGTACGTTATGGTATGGTATAGAATAGTATAAAGCACATTGTAGTATAGTATAAAACCGGATCGAAAATGTACGCTTACTGCTTGCGATGTACTCCTCTCTTCTCTGCACAGGCCCGGTGAGTTGTACGGATTGGGAATTTCCTGAAATAGCAGAGATTTCTGTCAATGAATATGTAATGTGTTGCTATTGTGTTTTCAATATCAAGCGATATATACATGCCGTCAGAACAGGATAAGTTTTTGTAAGACGATAACAGTCGGTGAATGTGAAGGTCGTAATATCGAGGCTGCACGTTTCCGGATTCCTCAAAAATAGTTTTAAAAAAATGATGAGGCTGAAGGAATATACCCACATGAAAACAGCATACCTTCAAGCATCGTTGTTATCTACCTGATCAGCGTTTTACAAACTTTGCCATATTATTAATGATATCGCCACCAGCGATTGACATAAGAAGATAGTTCACTTGATTCTTCAGCTGCTCAATATTCACACAATACGAGCTGTTACTAAAAGGTGTCCTTAATTGGAAAGGACAAACACTAGTTTAGACGTATATCCAGTCTTTCTAAACGGGTTTCATTACGAAACACATTTGAATGAAGAGCATAACATTGTACCTGATGTTGATGTTGGTTCAAATGGGTGTCCTTCGAACAAAAGGAGATTAGCTACGGACTGGTAACTCTTATCCTTCAGCACCTCACAGAAGGGCAGGAACACATCTCTGGACTTGCGAATAATAACACGTCTTAAATAGGAATGCTTTTCACCAACTTTTAATGATCGTATAATATTGTGTTCATCAAATGTGATGACCCTTTCCTGTACAAGCTCATCTTGTATAGCCCTTATATCGACCTCTTCTTTAACTGTATCAGCATGTTTACACAGACGAGCTTCCATTTCATTCACAGACAATTCTTGACCCGCTGGCCATGTGTACTGTCGTTGAGCTAATGTAAAACAAAATAATAGCCAACGTAAGCAATTAGTTGTGAGTTTTGTTTTATAGATATTTTTATATTTACATATATTGCAGGAAAATTAATGCTGATTTCAACAAGCTAATAAAACAGTAGGTTACCGTGCTCGGGTTTTTTCTCGAAAAATGATGTTGAACACACCCACCTTTGCCAACAATTTTGACTTTATTTGGATATTTTCATATTCTCACTTATCAAGTCCTTAAGTTGTAACAAAATACTAAAAGTGACATCTGTACGTTTTGTGCTTTAATAGGATGTCATTGCACAAAAGGTTTACACAAAATGTGCAAAACTAGTTGATAAAAAATCGACTGTTTTGTTGTGTACGTGTTCGTGATTTCGAGCCAAACATGTTGATCATAGGTGTACATCTTACAAATTAAAACAAATATGTTTGATAGAAAGTTGATTTTTATAAATAACGGTATGCATATTATGAATCCAAAAAAGTAAAAAAAAAGTATATGTCACCGGACTTCTTTTTATTCTATATTCGATATGAGTTAATGTAGAAAGCCCGAAATACAAAATGATTTACCTAAAATCATCAAAATCATGTAATTTTGCTGCTTTTTTCAAACCATGGTCAACAACGATTCAATTGAATTTTAAAAATAGTGAAATTAACAAACATGTTACGCCCCCAGTGGCATCCGAGCCCGTAACACCTGCGCAATAGGATGCGCAAAGAAAACTGCCGAAAACGTCTTTATGATTAGTTTTAAACGAATGTTAAGTATTCATTATATTGTTAACGGAATTATTCTTGGTTGTGTGAGATGTGTTTTAAAATTGGGCAAGCATTCATTTTGTTTCTTGGTAATATAGTTAATGTCAAATTGTTTGCATATAATGTTCATAAATGAAAATAATAATTGACTTTTAACCAACTGTGTAATAATGTTCTTACCCGTGGGCTGATGAATACATTCAAGTAGGTAGCTACACTTTGCTTCTTTGCATGCTACTGTCAGGGCTCGTATAACATGCCTTGCATCAGTATCCTGATTGTCCAAAACTTTGACGATCGCCTTGACCATCATCTCGTTCTTGTTTAGTAATCGCTTTTCTCTTGTAATAATAGCTACGTCATTCTCATCAATAACTGTTTTTGTTTTCAAAATGGGTACCATTTTCGAAGCGTTAGCATCCAATTTGAAAGCTACAAAATTCTCAGTAAGAAAGCCCTTAATGTCAGATCTGTTAATTGTTTGGCCGTTGATCTGAAAAAAAGAATGCAGTTCTCTCCGTTTCAAAATGCAGATATCGTGTATTCTATTTGCTGTTCAATCAAACTGAACTATACCAGATCAGACGTTTGTGAAACGTGTTATACATGTTTGATCATCTGGCATTCTACATGTCTCATCTACTAACACTTCAATATAATTTATACCTATGCATGATACAAAGGTCATAGTATAAGAATTGTTTTGTAGAACAGCTCAAGACTAAAAATACTTACAATGTCGAATTTGCAAGAGCTTGACCCATTTTCTATGAAATTTTCAGTTGCATCAACCGACTGTGACATGTCGGAAAATCTACCCGCTGAACTTGATGTCAAAGGTGATACACTTGATAGATAGAACTCTGATGGTGTCAGAGGTTGAGTGTCTATACGAAAAAAAAAGGCATACAAACATGAACATAACGATTAATTGCCTTGATTCGTTTCCAGTCGGTTTGTATACAGTTTAAATGATTACTTCATCGAATAGTCTCAGTATTAACATTGATTATTTAATAAAATGTAAACCAGTACTACTCAAATGAGGCCGAAATAGTATCAACATAACATAATTAATACGGAGTAATTTTGCAGTGATACTTTTATTATAAAGTCGTTTTTTCACCTTTTTATTATTCATTTATTTAAATCGAAGCATCCGGACTAGTCTTTAAATACAATAACAAACCATATATTTTATTAGGAGTTTAAATGACAAAGTAAGTGGAACACCAGTATATAACGCTTAACAGTATAATGTACCCCATCATCTGTTAACAGTGCATTGCACAGATAGCAAGCCCATATGGGTCCAGTTGTGGGATGTGCACGCCCATATAGGACTCATATGGGGCGCAGATAGCAAGCACATAAGGACAAGCCCAAAAAAGACATGTGTGGGGCCTAGATAGCAAGCCCATGTGGGCCCAGTGTGCGATGTATACGGGCACGCCCATAAATGACACGTGTGGGGCCCTGATCGCAAGCACATATGGGCCCAGTGTGCGATGTATACGGGCTTGCCAATATGGGCATGCCCATAAAGGACCCATGTAGGCCCAAATAGCAAGCATATAAGGGCACGCCCATAAAGGACCAACATGGGGCCCCACTGGCGTTGCGTTTCGGCTGCCCGTAACCGCACCGGGTGGACCCGAATATGCTGTCGGCTAGCCCACTCCAAGACCATCGTTTTGGTACCTCGATGGATCCGCTGCGATACCGACTTCGAGAGTTACAGAGCACAACTATCATAGCGGTGCAGTTGCACCACGAGACCACGGCGATCTGGGAAAACACCGGCGAAAAAGATGCGGAGAAGCAGCCAACCCCGCGTTCGTCGAAAAATCGTGACAAAACTACAAGTTATGGACATTGAGGCAAGGCCACTACATGCATTAAAGTGTGAAAAAAATATGTGGCTGACTCTGCAGACTCAAATCTCCCCGAGATTTTGGTACCTCGATGGATCCGCTGCGACGTCGACTTCGGAAGCTACATAGCGAAACTAACATAGCGGGGTGGTAGCCCATCGAGACCACGGCAGTCTGGAAAAAATACCGGCGAAAAGCAGCCAACCTCGCGTTAAACCGGGAAGACTACCGTGGCGGCACCGTAGTAAATCGGGATGATCCGTGATGAACCGTGTTGATCCGGCTCG
>ENA-OREC01001078-OREC01001078.1-marine-metagenome-genome-assembly--contig:-NODE-1078-length-12985-cov-14.808878_pt1 | contig 12985 bp, 9 predicted proteins | sample MGYA00248626_ERZ508543 | MGnify/ENA primary metagenome ERZ508543 (study PRJEB26211, sample SAMN05518279) | marine metagenome | isolation source: Puget Sound, Washington, USA | host: Bankia setacea... | reverse complement strand
TATAACCAGTTTGATCCTATAACCAGTTTGATCCTATAACCAGTTTGATCCTATAACCAGTTTGATCCTATAACCAGTTTGATCCTATATCCAGTTTGATCCTATAACCAGTTTGATCCTATAACCAGTTTGATCCTATAATCAGTTTGATCCTATAACCAGTTTGATCCTATAACCAGTTAGAAAATCCATAAGAGCAGACAAAATCAAACCTACCGGTACTGTAAAGATAGGCGGAAGGGAAATACAACCTATTCAAAAGCCTTACAGTTGAACTGCATTTACAACATAACTTGAAACTATATATCAGCTAAGAATGGCTAATAAAGCTTATGACAGATAGCTAGCTCCTGAGGCTCCAATCAAAGGCCACCTGTCCACAAAGGCCACTTTTGTAATAACACAGTTGCTGACCTTAGTTGGCAAGTTTGACTGCACTATAATTTTTGTATGAAAGTGTGTATGAGATTAAGGTCTTTACCATATTCGAAATCCAGCAGAGAGTGTGACCACTTGTAGTTTTCCACTTCCAGTTGTATCCCATGGTTGCAGGCATCATATTGGAATGTGAACGTAAGCTGTCTGGCAAGTGTGGAAGAGTGGACACAACATTCCACTTGATTACAGTCCTTGTTTAACTGACAGATGGTGGAGTTGGGTAGCTGGCTTAGAGGCTCTGTTGTAGAACACTCTGTGACAAATAGCAAGGCAGATAATGTCACAGTTGCAGGTAAAAAAAACCCACAGATAATAACATCATTCGAGAATTATTAGGCAGAATCATTGTAAGTTAGGTATCACATATGACCAGTTAGTTAAAATATGGTTCACTACCAGCAATAAGCAAATAGAAGATTGAACTAAACTAAAGCGTTGCCTAACAATGGCTGATACCTAGATGATTTTGTCACAGGAAAGTGCCCAGTGTCTTTTAAATATATAGATAATTGTAATACATAAGTGGACATTTGTAATAGCAAAAGGAATGACATTATGCTTGTCAGATTTAATGTTCATAAGGTTTAATGATCAAGCGATTTAATGATTGAATTAATGTTCAAGGTTTAATGACAAATCTGTTTATGACATGATCAGCTCCATGCATGAATACTATGAGTTTGTTACCATTACTCCAGTGTCCCAGCATTGATGAGTTCTGTACACATTGAGATTTCTTCAGGTATGATGTAATACCGAGCTCTTCTTGAAGTTGTATACGCTCTGACCTGTCCAGTACTGCTGACCCACTGTGATTACTTCTTATAGTTGAGAGCCAATAAGTAAGGGAGAAATCTGAAGGAAAACAAATTGAAAAATACATTTATAGGTGACAATTAAAACTTGGACTCAATGTATCAAAACTTACTGTCTTGGTTTGAAAATTGTTATGGTGACCAAACTATCTTTATACAGAAAACCTTCACTTACCCAGATAGCCTTATTACCCTATTATTTGTTATCAGAATATTGAGGGTTACCTATTTTTTTATCTTTAAATATTTTTTTAGGAAAATCAGTAGCCTATTCTGTTAAAGAGTCTGGGTTTGTAATTCTAGTATGACAAAAAAATGTACTACCAAAAGTAACAGTGTTCGCTTTCTAAAAATATTCTTACAATTGACATGAAGCCTAAACGCCCAGTTTTAAATATGCAAAACGGTTAAACCAATGGAAAGGTGCACATGGACTCGGACTAACAAATGCACATGTACATGGATACAATATATATTTTTGTTATTCAAAGCAGGCAAGTGTCAGAGGGCGGAGCGATCTCTGTGGCATGTCATGTTAATTACCATTTTCATTCTTATATGGAAAGAATATTAACTAAGAAAAGCACTGTAGATGAGAAACACTGTACACGTACCCGGTATGGTGTAGCCAGGGTCAGGACTACAGATTGTGTATGGTATAATAGTCTTATCTGCTATGGTAGTCTTCAGTGTACAGGTGCTACTGTCTGCACTCAAACACACCAGGAATCTCAGGGACACAATATGGAACTTAGCAATGGAGAAATCTTCTATCAGGTATCTGAAGTGAATGAAAGTGTTTTAAAATGCCTTACAACTCCTAAATAATGTGATATAAGTGTTGCATTTGTTCCTTACAGGTAAACAGCTGTATAGTTTTATTTGTAGTAAACAATGCTTTTACTAGAAATTAAGTTTAACATTTAATCAGTTTACAGTGTTCCATTTAGAGTACACTTTATATAGAAAAACATTCTACTTGTTTGACTATTTAAAGCAGGGTTATACACACATGCTTTAACTCTTTAACAACCATAAATGTACAAAATACATATTTACTACGCAAGCTAGTTTTCTTTTTTTGTTATGAAAATGTGTTTGTATGTTTAATTAGACACCACTTTAACTTTTCATTTTTATATTTTGCAAGTATATATGCAAGTTATCCAAAGACAAACAAGAGTTGTGCTACTTACTCAAGTTTCAGTATGCCATCAATACCAAATGTTTGCCATTCACCTGAAAACAAACGTGATTGAAGATGATGTTGTTTCAAAATGCTATACTAGAATGAATGTGTCTGTACAAGTTTAAACACAACACTATGAGATTATGATCCAGACAAGTTTAAGCATGATTACCAACTACAATCATACTGAAGGTGGTTATTACTGGGCTGCCATGTTGTTGTCTTCTATTTGCAGCACTACAATACAAATTTGACAGTGATCTTCCACCAACTCATGCATATCAATTACCTCTTTTTGAGTGAGGGACAATTCTGTACATTTGCATGAGTGCTCTTCCCTTTTGGGTAGGTATTTTCATTACTTTTAACAAAGAAAACTGCCATATTTACTGTTTTATGTAGACATGCGTATTCTGATTGACAAAGCACTGCAGCATTTCTGTATGTTATAGGAAAGTCTAATATAATGTTAACATGGACATATATTATTGTCCTTGACATTAAACTAAAACACAATTTCCTTTTACTATACACATATTACAGAAATACCTACCAACAAGGGAGCTAACTCTTACAAACTTTAAATTTTGAAAGGAGATGAGGCAATTGCTTACCAAATGTTATACCCTCCAGGGCAATCTCATAGTTCACTTTCTCTATTCCAACATTCATCACCTGGTTACATGTATCAATATGTGTAGTGTACTTAAAGGTTTGATTGAGGAAGTCAGATTGTGAACAACACACAATTGAAGTACAGGTACTGTCCAAGCGACAACGGGTTCCACGTAGAATGGCAAGACTTGAGTTTAATGGACAATCTGAAATACAGAAGAGTTATCACTAAAAAATACAATCCCTGACTTGAATACTATACTATAACGATGTCACCTGCTAGAACATCAAGAGAAAAGGTTTGTGACAAATATTCACAAGCCTCCAATAAAAAGCTGTAGAGTGAGATGAATGAATCATAGAAGACGGCATCTTTCATCAAAACTCTTCATGTATCTTTTGTTTGAGATTGCCATTTTAAGTGCATCCTTTGTTAGAGATTGCCATTTTAAATGCATCCTTTGTTAGAGATTGCCATTTTCAGTGCATTGTTTGCTAAACGGTAGAAGAGTACAGATAAATAATTAGTTACAGACTTGAAGTAAAACCCTTACCATTTGTCCAGCCGTCCAGATTGACCTTACACCTGTGTTCTAGCATGTATCCAGATATTCCCAGGTAGGACAAAAGACTATCAGAGACTGTATGTGTAAGACCAGGTGTGTACTCATAATCATTGTTCTCCAGCCATGTGATCAAGTTGAAATCTGTGAATAACAAAGGATAAACAAAATTATATTGATTCAGTTTTCTAATATGATTTGATGAACATCTTAAAGTATCACAGTTCTTGTTACAATCTTCAGAAAAGACATGATAATACAAATAAAGGTAGCAAAATATGCAAACACCACTTACCTGATGTTGTTTAAAAGGTGTAATTTGCAAATTTAAATTGAATAAAAATATAATAAATGTGCATGGTCTTTTTGAACAAAACATTATGCATACTATTATTTATTCATGTTTTAGATAAAACTACACTACAGAGGCATCAGCACAGCTTATTAATAAGCTCTGAGTGCTCTTAAAAATTCATATTGGTGTTATTAAGGACTTAGTGAGAAACACTTACCTTTATTGAAGCTAGATGTCCAGTCACATGGTAAAGCATATAAAGTATGTCCATCTAACAATGTGTTGTGCTCACATGTACTGTTGGTCTCAAAGCAAACTATTGTCTCTAGCCAGAAGTCATAGATCTTTGATGGAACTACCTCTGTAATCTTTGTTCTAAAAGTATTAACACAAACACTAAGATAGCTATGAAGACAGAGAGAGGTAGAGAGAGAGGAGGGCAAGTGACAGAGAGAGAGGAGGAGGGCAAGTGAGAGTGAGAGAGAGGAAGGCAAGTGACAGAGAGAGAGAGGAGGGCAAGTGACAGAGACAGAGAGGGAATGGGAGAGAGAGAATGGGATAGAGAGAATGGGATAGAGAGAGAGAGAAAGAAAGAGAGAAGGGAAGAAAGAGTATTTGGCTGTTATGTCAATAGTGTGTAACAATATTCCTAAAGACTAAAACACTTTATCGGTGCTTGGAAAATCAAGGTAATTAAATGATACAAATAGTGCTTACCTGACAGTTAAAACTCCATGCATGTCAAATGTGTGAAAGTCGCCTGGAAATAAAAGATACACAGCTTATTTGAAAATAAATGGAAGTAGAATACTATCTTTTGCCTTTTATTTGCAACATCATTTTCATTGTCTGGGTAGATTTAAAGACACTTTACTGTATAGCTATTCTAGGTTGTACATTAGCCGAAGAGAAAAAGTTTTATGATTTCTTTCAGATGTCCTTATCCTCAGTAGTAATTACCTATGATTTTAGCGCTTACGTACCCCATGTATAGTTGTGGAATGGTATTGTGTACTGAATCCTTTCCAGTTTGATGTACACTTCCTTCTGACAGGCATCCACATTAACAGTTACAGCAAAGTTGAGTGGCACCGTAGAGGCAGACACACAGCATTGCAGGCCCACGCATTTGTCTGTGAGTTCACATGTGGCATTCTCTGTGACCTCAGATACGCTCTCGTCTAACACACAGTTGCTGGTGCCTGGAGGTTAGAACAGAGCATTATCTATAACTTCACATATAACTATTCTCTATATGAAGGTTTTTGAGAAAGGGGCATAACTGTAGAAACCTTTAATCTGGCCTGGCCTCACAAAACATATGTCATACACATCTATACGTCATAGAGATCATGTGTAGCAAGTTTCAACGAGATTAATTTAAATCTATGGTAGGAGTTTGAGTCACAACATTTTATAAACATACATTTGGTTCAATTAGGTTTAAGTTTTGTTCAAAGTCATTAAACTGGTAAAATATACAAAACTAAAGACCTATGGCGTTGGTGCCAGTCTTGGCTGCACATGTGTCTGCATGCATGTATCTAGATATCCCCAAATCTTCTAGTAACAGTCCAAGGTAGTAATCATTGTTGAAGGTGAATGTGTTGGAATCTTTATTGGCCTGTATCCAGTGTGTAAGGGAGAACTCTGAAAGAAAATACATACGTTTGTGGAGGAGAAAACATTGTGCAGTGAAATTCCTTTAAACCGGAATCCTCTCTGTTTCGAACATAGCTTATAGTCTCAAGTCTATTTCCTATATAATTGACCACTTTAAAAACAGAGTCCCCTCTAATACAAACCCTTTTTCTGGTCCCAAGGCAGTCCAGATTTAAGGGGTTTTACTGTTTTTAATTAGATGTTACTATAAATGTTGTTAGATTACACTATGAATGACAAACCTATCTATATCATATGTAATATAATATTCATACACATGCTTATAAGTTTTAAGGTGACATGTATCATAGTTAAAAGTGTGTATACGGTAAACATGATCTCAACAATACATGGACAACCATTCTCCTTCTATAAATGGGTAATATAGTCATTTACATTGGTGAACGATCAAAGAAGGTACAGGTTGACGAGCTTCTCATAGTGCAAGTTGTTCACTGTAAAACGAATGATAAGCAAACACTGTATCAGGGCATGAAAATTGCTAAGGTATGGTAAAAAAAGGCAATACAGATATTAAATATTCCATTAGGACTAGTCGAATTTTTGTGTCCTGTTTTTTTTTTTTTTTTTTTTTTTTTTTTTTTGCTACAATGCATAAATTTGCTTACTGTTGTCAATGAATCCCATTTCGTATGAGCAGGGAGCTGACTTTATTCTTGTTTCTTCAAAGATTGTGATATTTCTATCTGCTGGTTTACCCTCCTGTAGGTACACACTGAGTTGTAGATTGAAGACAAACTCCATCTTATATGGCAGCTCTGATACCAGTAATCTGTCAATAGAACAAAAGTGAAAAATTAAGTCAGTGTGTTCAGTTATTTTTGCAATAAATAACAATAAACAGGAGTTGACAGAATCTTTTTTGCAGTAAATATCATTCCATATAGAGCCATTGACAGAAAAGAATTGTTTTATAAGTACCATTCAAACAGTGCAATTGTATACATGGATTTTAGTCATTGCAATTAACTCTGATAATCGGCAAATTAAACAAGCTTCAGACAACACTTTGATTTAAAATAATAAATAAAGGAAACAAGTAACCATAAAACAAACTGTTATTGATTTGTTATATTGGGTTTTTCTCTCTTAATTATATTTTTGCAGCCATAATGTTCTATGAATGGGACTTACCTTGCCATAATTGGTCCATCAATATCAAAGGTAATTGGTGAGTCTGGAAAATATGTAAAAGGTATGTTATTGCAAATAGAGAAAGTATCATTTTTGACAGCATTCATTTTTTCACTTTTCTTATACCAACATTTCACAGGCATTTATATACATGGATTAAAAAGTCCTGTATATGTTTATCAAATTCATATTTCAAGATTTGAGAATAAAGAGCAACACAGGTATTGAAGATGTGTGAGTTCAGCTCTTGACTTGCGTTTTACAAAATCGTATCACAAACGAAAAGATAGTGGGTTTATTTAGGGCTTAAACTTGTGTGCAAATTTATGTTATGTTGCCTGGAAGTTGTTTAGAAAAAAAGAACCCTAAACATTTAGCGTAACTGTGTTACTTACCAAATGAAAAGCTGTCTTTTGTTTTGACAATGGTGATGTTCTCAATGCCATAAGTAAATGTGTGAGAACAGGTGTCCAAGTCTAGGAACACTGTAAATTGTCTGGATAGTTCCTGTATAAACACACAACACTCCAACTTTGTACAGCTGTTAGAAATATGGCAGGTCACATCTGTCGGCAAGGTCTGTAAGTCAATGTTAAATGGACACTCTGTAATGTAAGAGAAGAGCATGTAATACTGTGTTGTAAAAAGTAAAAGAATGAGGTAAATATATGTAAGTTTTAATACATAACACAAACAAAGTATTTAAAAAAAATTATAAACTGAAATAACTCATTTGTTCTGCTTCTCAGAATATATACCTTTACATTTTGTACTAACTTCTGTCCTGTTGTTCTGTTCCTTATGATAAATATGTATGAATATTCTAATGATTATCCTTAGTGCATTCATACGTACCCAAACTTGTACCCATATTTTATTATTGCGATAAAACACGGATACAGATGTTTTATTTCTTAATTGATACCTTCATGAAGTCAGCATGGACGGATAACTAATTTTGACAGTTGTTTTAATCACTGTTACCATTATTCCATCCAGATCCTCGTGTACATCTCTGCTGACTCATGTAAGGTGCCACTCCAATGTGCTCCAGTAATATGGTTGACTGTAGAGGGGTCAGTGTAGCAGATGGACTGATACTGTTGTCTGCCTTCCAATCAGACACAGAAAATCCTTAAAAAAAAAGTATCAAAAGTCAATTCTACATGTATTGACAGTTAGACGCATGTAAGTACAAAATAAACAAAACCATGTGTGTCTTAATATGTCAGTGGCATGCCTTATTATTGTGTAGTGTCTTGTTTCTCAAATCTGAAAAAAAGAAAGAGAAAAATAAATAACATAGAGCAAGTCTATGTCTTTGTTTACGTGCATTCTTAACTTGATATACATACCTCTTAGACATTAAATTATAGAACTGTGTAGTAAACCAATATTTGAACTTAACTTTGTAGATTCCTCCCCTCAATATTCAAGTACAGTCATGCTTTCAGTGAATACTAAACTTCTTAAGAGAGCCTTTTAAGCTGGTAAATCTTTAACTATTACTCAACTATTAATGTACAAATATTTCTGTAACACAATTTTTTATAGGAGTGTTAACTGTACCATTCAATACTGCTTGCTATCAAATTAAATGCTAAATCTGATCCATGACAATTTGTTGCCTTTAGCAAGAAATAGTTTTACCCCCATATATGTTTAGTACTATATTCAGGGTTTTGGAATTGTGATTTAGGTGTGCTATTCTATGAATCTTGTATAAAGTACCAATAAAGAGCTCAAATAGACAATTCCAAGCATACCAAGTACTTGAAATCACTAAAAGTTGATGTACAGGGTTATAGAATTAAGATGACACATTTTTTTACATACAATAGTTAAGAGTACATTTGTTAGTGTCCTAATGGTGAAGATACTGAACAAATGTATTCTAAGCATCTTAGTCTATTATAATCTATTTTATAGACAGACAGACAGAGCACTATTCCCATACCCAGTAATATGTCCATACACTGGTATCTTGGCAGTCTTTATGAAATAGAAATTCAAATTATCAAAAATACAGCTATCTGATTGGTCGAAAAAAATAAGGTAAGACACTAAAACTAAATACCTGGCAGGGAGTATCCATTGGTCCAATCACAGAGTACTTTGGGCATGAGTACCTTTTGGAGTACAGCCACATTGTCTACACAAGATTGGTCGTGTTCCAAACATACACTGATGTTTAAGTCCACTACAAAGGATCGCGCTCCATTCAAATTCTCTATCTTGTAACTATACAAAAAGTAAATTAAAATCAGCCAAAATATGAGCACTTTCAAACTTGTGTTTAAACAAGGTTAAATTTTAGGAGAAGAGCAAAGATAGATCTAAAACATTTAATCTGATTTAGACTCTGGACACAATTTATTATAAATATTTGTTTTATGTCTTTCTTCATTTTTATGAGTTTTCTTGTTACTCTATATTAAGAGATAAACATACATTTATACATAGCTAAAGCCACGTCTAAGAGCTTACACATATGGGTTTTTTCATTAAACAAATTTAAGTTTTCCTAATTCAAAAACTAAGATACTGTGTTGTGTATTAAAACCACTTACTCCATCCTAAATATGCCATAGAGGTAAAACTGTTCCTGAACTCCTGAAAAATGGAGAAAATATCTTCGTTTTGTAAAATTTTCATCAAAGGAAATAAAACTGACATCAGTACAATATCAGACATAATTTTACTAATTACTGTATGCACATGTAATTCAATTAAACAAATATTAAAACTAGAGTTATGACTGATTGTGATGAGTACACCCCAAATCCCGGCGCTGTCACAGGAAATAAGGACATACAAGAACAAGGCATTTCTCTGGACCCTTTCGTTGGTTCTCACAAATATTTATATCATGGGCATCTACACGTCATAGCAATCATGTATAGCAAGTTTCATTTAGATTACTTGAAAACTGAGGGAGGAGTTTGCGACCTAACACTTCACCAGTAGACCACGCAACAAAAGTTGGTTGTTAAATCATAGGAACTACTTGATGGTGACGGTAGAACAAGTATAGAGAACATTATCCCTACCTATAGTTAAGTTAGATATAAAACATAGCAGCAATTAAAAACATACATTGATTAAGGAAATACTAACTATTGATCATATAGGTGTAGAAACAAATTATAATTTTGTTATTGAGAAAATGGCAGCTTTATTAGTTCAATTACCATAAGTGTAGTCATGTAGATAGTGTGTTTTACTCCATTCTTCTATTCCTACAGTGATCTGAAGGTTACAGGCGTCTACATTCAGTACAAACTCCACGCTGCTCTGTAGTTCTGATATGTCCATACAGCAAGCAGTTCTTGTACAGCTCTTGTCAACATAGCAGGACATTTGGTTAGGAAGACTTGGCAAATCCAGGCTGGTAGGGCATTCTGAAATACAACATTTACCAAAATCACTTAAAAAAAGTTGTAAGTTATACAGTTTTTAGAGTTATATTCAACCTTATATTTCTCAGACTTAGATGCATGATGTTGGTGTAATTGGAATGCACAAGCTTGCTCTGTTTGTAACCCCTGCAACACTGTCTTTCATATACCTCTACAATGCAAAAGAAGCATATATATTCAGGATGAACACTGCACAAGAGGTCAATTTAATTTTTAACAAATTAACAGTCTCAACAAAATTTAACCAAAAAAACGCACTTGATTACAAGATAGTAAGGTTTACAAAACACTTTTCCAGACCCTAATCATTGAATCTAAACATAAATACTAGTAGCAACCATGTATAGCAGATAGACGATTTAAGTTGAATGTCCAAGTAGACTAAATTATATAGTAGTTCCAATGTAGCGGGGGGGGGGGTTTGGATGAATAAGCTATAATAAAAATACATATAACAAACCGATCTATCTCTCACATACCAGAGTTCCATCCAACACCATAGGGAAGCAGCTGTCTGTAACATTTGTCAGCCTTCATAAAAGCAGCCACCCCAGCATCATCCAGCAGTTCCTTGGCTGTAATACTGTTTATACGGCCTGGTGTTATACCTTTATCTGCCAACCAGTTAGTGTAGGAAAATGCTGGCAAATAAAATCAAAGTTAAGTTGTGTAAAGGTAAGCTTTTGTTTGTATCATGAACTGATCATTCAAACTTTCAATGAAAAATATTATCATGAACCTGAACCTTAATGGCTTATGTGCAAGTATATAAACTTACAGACGCCCTTTTTAATATCCTAATGGTGCGTAGTTTCTTAAATATACTTGGTCTTTTCTAAAATCAATATTGTATATCAACTCTTGCTATTCAGATCTAAATTGTCAGTACCCTGACTTCTTTCAAGAGGGGCATACTAAATTAAAATGTTCAGGTAATAAATGTGAAGACGTACTGTCAATGCTGAAGGTTGAGTTCCATGTACAGGGAAGTATGGGTAGTGCTTTCTGTTGGAAGATTGTGTAAGTTTGTTCACATGATGCTTTTGTCAAACACAGGGACATCTCAAGGTCTATCACAAACTTTCCCTTTACTGGAAGGTGAAGAACTCGCAGTCTGAGAAAAGAAAACGTAAATAGAGAAATAGGCAGAAAAAGTAATTGCTCATTACTGAGTCAGTTAGATGCTTTGTTTACTAGTTTAAATTCAACAGAGTTACAGGTATATTGGGTATCACTATAATCAGACTGAAATGGGTTAGGGGATGTTTCATTTTAAAGTAAGAATATGTGAAAACTTGTTAACCTTGTTTTACATCATTAAATCACAACAATGTTAATATAGACATAGGTTTGAGATGACTGTATAACGAGGGAGTACGTACTTCAAGTTAATCATGTCTCTCAGGGATAGAACTTTTTCTTCACCTGAAATAAAACCAAGGAGAATTCCATTTATTATACAGTTCAAGAGGTGAGAGCTGGTCTTAAAATTTAAACAAATACACTCTGTGTATTCTCTATACACAAATACACTCTATATACACTCTACACAAATACACTCTATATACACTCTTTATTTACACTGGTATATACAAATGCGTTCTTTATACACTCTATATACAAATACGTTCTTTAAACACTCTATATACAAATACGTTATTTATACACTGGTATATACAAATACGTTATTTATACACTGGTATATACAAATACGTTCTTTATACACTCTAGCTACAAATACGTTATTTATACACTCTATATACAAATACACTGCAGATTAATGATGTATGTTTTCTATTAGCCTAGAAGACACATAGGTATGTTCATAATAGCCTTAGTGCCAACAAACATTGTGACTTAATTATCATCAATTATCTATATTTGTTCATATAAAATACCATTTTAGTCAACTTTAACAACTAAAATGCACATGAGGAACTGAAATAGAAGATGTTACCCCATTCAAACTCGTTGAACATGATGTCAAACTTGAACTCTTCTATGCCGACAGTGATCCTGGCGTCACATGGTTGTATACTGAGGAAGGCATGGACGTTACGGTTGATTTCTGGCACAGGTACACAGATGTCTATGGTATTACATGTGTCAGATATCTGGTAGCCTAGATTACCCACTGTTGGTGGAGCTGTCGAATGCATTGGACACGCTGAAAGCAAAGGTAAAATAAATCTGAACAAGTGTAAAAACTTCTATGAAAATATTCAGTATGCTGGTAAAATATGTGAAAATGAACATCACAATTTGTTCAAAATTGTCCGTTATTTACATAGCTTTGAACATTAAATAGCAAAATCAACAAATTCAAAGTCATTCTTGTATGGAAAAATCCGAAACTTCAAACCAATCGCAAGTAGCCGTATACATTATCTTTTTTTTAATTTCTTTTTTTAATGTATGTGACAATGAAGACTTTTAACTATATTGACAACACTGTTTCTAATCATTTACCTGAGTATGTAGTCATATCAGTACACGATGATTCAGACAGGTAGGTAGTAAGGCCAACGTCATTGAGGAGATTGATTAACACATAGGATGGCAATGGAAGTGTGGAGGGTATGCCACGGTCACTCAACCACTTGCCCACTGTAAAACCTGAAAGAAGAATTAGAAATATTATTCCCTTTTTAGTAGATATCATCTGAAATGTAGGATATATATACTTGTAATTTTAGTCAAATAAAGAGACAACGAAGCAAATTTCATGCAGTGTATCCTCAACATTCAGACAACATATAGAATGACATTCAGCTACAATACATTCAGACAACATGTAGAATGACATTCAGCTACAATACATTCAGACAACATGT
>ENA-OREC01001077-OREC01001077.1-marine-metagenome-genome-assembly--contig:-NODE-1077-length-12986-cov-12.334650_pt1 | contig 12986 bp, 3 predicted proteins | sample MGYA00248626_ERZ508543 | MGnify/ENA primary metagenome ERZ508543 (study PRJEB26211, sample SAMN05518279) | marine metagenome | isolation source: Puget Sound, Washington, USA | host: Bankia setacea... | reverse complement strand
ATTCTGTTCTGTTCTGTTATATAAATGTACCTCTTTCCATTAATATTTTGATGGTAATTGCTATTAAAAGTAACTAACTTCGATCGTTTTCTCATTTCTTTTTATAAAAACCCAGACACATTCGTATATTTGAGATACTTTTCTGAGAGAGGTATAATATACAGTACGTAATTAGTCACATATTAATTAACCTTACAATTAAACAACTCTAGTTACAGGTGTTGGTTGATTCGCTTAATAATGCACAGACTAAAATGCACATAACTATAAAAGGAGATGTGTGGGTGGTGGTGGGGGGGTAAGAATGAAATTTTCAGTTGTGGCATAAGCTTACAGCCATGCATACCAAGTCAATGAGTTTAATTGACATTGATTATACAAAATCTGTAATAAGCAATTAGCGTTAACAGCGTATGTAGTGAATCTGTTATCTTAATTGTAATTTAACAATTTTAAGTGATACGTTAAGTGAGGGCGGTTGCGATGTGAATATAAGATTATTGATATCCCCATTGCAAATTGGTGTGATAAACAGTGTGCACGTTTCAATAGGGAACTAAGCTTCACAAGTAGTGTACGTGTATAAAGAAACAACACCGATTGTTTCTCTCCAGAGCTGTGTGATTTTAACGTGATCAATGATGTGTGTTTTATTGTTAGGAAATCGTTTTGTGTTTTAGTTGTTGTTTATTTGTGTGTGCTAAATTTATTCAAATCGACGATATGAGAAAATAAATTGCGGGAATTTTTTAGTGCGTATGTATGAAAAAATAGCATTCAAACTTTATTTTACAGAAGTGTAAACTTTCAACGCGATAAATGATGTTCGATGTCGTGTCTGGAATTCAGTTTGAGAATGCTTAGATAAATATGTGAATGGCCTGCATGTGTTTACACAGAAGCCTTCACTGATAAACGAAACGTGAAAAAACCAACGGTCATTTGTACTTGGGTCAATCATAGTGGACTTAAGGAGGTGTAGCACACTGTATGTAGTAAGGACAAGTACAAAGGTCGGTGATCTTGAGCCAAACTTCACAGGCTATTGGACAAGTCAACTATCATGTGATGTTCAGACGAGGTAGGAAAGCCGGCTTGTTTTACTGGAATGTTTGAAACGCCCATGATAAACTGACATTTGGGAATCACTAACGCGGTATTGTTTTCAGGTTAGTACTCTATAAGGGCAATACGACAACAACATTAACACTAGAAAAGGTCGTATGCACAGAGTTTGTTCAACACATGTTTGGAGGGTCACACTAATGTTTGAATTCTACGTGAGCGTTCAACTGTCATAACTGAAGAGCACAGGGAGTAGATGACCTTTTAGAGTGAATACATCGACGACGAGTATTATTGTTTCTGCGCTTAACATAGTGTATTGTGAACAGTGTGGGTCACGTGGTGACAATGATAGTTTATTTGAAAATCGTATCTTAAACTGAACATACTATAATGCACTGATGCTGTTATACAGGATCATTATAATATCTAAATTACCTTAACACAACTGGATGTGGACGTATTGATCAATTAGAACGTTGCCACTGATGTTTGCGATGCACGTATACCGTTATATGAACCACTAACGGGACTTATTGCACGAAGGTATGTGTATATTGCGCTAAATGGTGTTATTGTCGTTAGTACTAGTAGTAGTAGTAGTAGTAGTAGTATAACTGTCTTCATGTTAAGATTCATGTGATTATAGTATATATTCTAGGAGCTATGAGCTTTATTATGATCGCTTCTATTTACATGATTGACCATTTTGTTTTTAATTTATGAGCGGGGCTAATAAAAATGTTATTATTTATAAACTCGATATACAGTTTGAAATTGTTGTATTAATGTAAAATGAAAGAGCCAAACCTGTGTAAACTATCTAACAACATTAACAGTCAAACTCTTTTCAGATGCATCTAAGTTCACATCTTTTAAGTTTTTGAAGTGAATACGTTTGCACGATAAAGTACAAACTAGAAATACGAGTTTTGTTTGTATACGTATATATCTAATACAATTGTTATCTATCGACTATGCGTTGTTTACATAATTATTCAAACCTAATTAAATGCAGCAAAAGTTTTTTTAAACAAAGAAATGCATACAATGTGAGTTCATATAAAGTCAAAAAGGGTGTGTTGAATACGTGGATCGTGTAAAAGTAGTAAATGTCTCACGTGTCAAACAATCATTGAATTAGAGATGGAACACCTGATTCGAGTTTCATTGCACTCCATGGCTGTCTATTCGTTGAAGAAATCATTAAAGGTAATTCCGTACACTGAATAGTACATCAACGTCATGTTATAGATGCTATAAATAAGTAATTAATGAGTGACAGTCGCTAATTAGGCTGCACTATGGTTTACGTTGTTGCAAACACTCCAAGGTAACGTAAGGTAAAGTCAACGTTGTAATCAATGCAGATTGTTAGTATATACACCACGTAACAGTTGATTTAGTAGATTCAGTAGTTACGAGTTATCAAATACTTTACAGTACTATATAAAATGCATGACCACGCTTGAAACATGTATACACGATACAGCAAGGACACCTACGAATAACAATTACCTTGACCATACATACGTAAAAACGGCAAAGTCAGGACGTCCAATACAGCAGATGCATTCATTTAAATACAGATATGACGTTGTATAAATTCGATGTTAAACCTGTCAGAAGGAAAATATATCAAACGGAAAACAAAAACAGGACAGAATAGAACAGAAAACCTATTTAGACCTGTATATAAACTACGTCGAGTTATAAACGATGAGCATATAGATTATAACTATTTACACATAACAAACATTTGATATAAGTTTTAAATGAAACATTCTACATCTTAAAGTATCAGGGTTTTTTATTTTTTTAAATATTGTAAATATTCTTGCACAATTATTCTAGGGTCAAAATTGGATAGCCCAGACACATGCCTTTCTATTTCCAAAAAGTTGGACAGCTGACAGACAAAACTAGATGACATTGTTCGTGTTGGTTGTTTGTGTTTTGTGTTTACATGTTACGCCTACTAGTATTGGATGTGGTGTAAGTGAGTGTAATAAAGGCATCTCTAGTTGTAGGATTCATCGTGCTAATAACAAGCACGTTGAACTGATGGGTTTTATTGTTGAACTGGTGGGTTTTATTGTTGAACTGGTGGGTTTTATTGCACTCAGGTAAACAAATACACAATGAAAGTTTGCATATCTACACATAACGACACCAAAATACACTCTGTAGTGTAGAACTCAACTCAATTAGGGTTAATGTACTGCTGTTGTTTTATAATTGAAACATGTTAGATACATTCCGCATCCAATTATTATATACGCATCTTTCTCTGAAAGTTTCATCGTACACATGGAATCTCTTGCGATGATACATCGAGATAGCTCTATCCTTGTTCGTTCTTTTATTAAGATCCCGTGAATAGCAAACGGTTATATTTGACTAACACCCTTTTATAATTAGGAAGAAATGTCCAAATGTGTGTAACATGTTATGTTTTGGATTTATATAACTGTTATTACATCACTCTGAAATAAGGCCCTCAGTGTTAGTTTATAATAATGTAAATTTATAGATGGATTGTGCAATCCCGCTCGAACCTACCCCTGAAACCAACAGTATTGAGCAATGAGGGTAAAGTTTTCTGCTCACGGAAAGAACGGGAGCTTTTGATGTGCAGTTAATAAAACCGATTGAAATATAAAAAGCAGCTGCTTTACGTTCCAACAATGAGCGCTGGCTACATGCACCACACGTACTTATTAACGGACTGATGCTCTAATAACAACTATATTGCTATTTTCATTTATAGAGAAATAAATACAAAACTATTTTAGAAAGCATTGGTGGCCCAAAAGTAGACGTAGATATCACCGCTTTGACAGTTTTATCGAAGCTTAATAGTTTGAAACACGCTATTTCGAGTTTCCTTACACCAAAAAAGACTACCGTAAAGTTGAGATAAAATCACTCGATGTTAAGACCGATCCACTATTAAGACCACGTATATTCGGTTTAAATAAAGCTAAGTGTATTTACTGTGATTGTGTATCGTTATTAAGACCACTTTTGATTTTAAGATTGTCGCTCCGGAAGTCGGTCTTCTTGATGGACAAAAATAACAAAAGTGCTACCACGTGGTTCTATGTTGCATGTTGTAAAGTAGGTCTACAGCGTTAGTGAGAGGTTAGTATACGATAAACCATTTTAATTAAGCTCCACTGACTTAAGTATCCTTTGCAATGCGAAACTTCCCATCTCTTCTCTCTGTGAAGCCCCTTTCATCTGTTATTAGGTATACGTTCAGTGGCCTTTATTATTTTCATTTACACTAGATGGATGGTTGTGTGTGTGCTATATATACCCCTTCTGTTATGGTAGATTCCAAAATTTATAATTAAATCAAGCTGAATCTAAATACAAGAGCGTAAAAGCAAGCGTTATTGAAACATGTTCTGTAAGGAAGATATAAGACACACCACGATTCTGTCAAAGATATTAATAATGATGGAAAACATATCCCGATAGCAGAGCTCAAGGCATTCTAAAGACGCAGAAAGTGTTGACCTCCGATTCCAATTTCACGATAGGTCGGTGAATACCTGAGAAAGATAGAAATTCAGCCAATTGAATTATATAGTTTATCTATAAAAGACAGGGTTGTCTCTGTTCCTTTTGTTATGTTGTCAGATCGGTTCCACAGCGCTTTGATAAATGTTTTGCTCTTTCTATTTTCTAACAACAGGTGATATTTAAAGCACTAGGAGTAATAACAGAGACTTGAAGACTGCAACCTGAATAGGCATTGTACGGACTAAAATAAAACTCTTTCTGTTCAATGCTCGTGAAAGCGAATGATGTACAAGAGGTGATGTTCTGTGTGATGGCTTCAGGACACATAGGCTAACATATTGATTTTAAATTTGCTCTCGTCAAAGACTGAACACCGTTTTCAAATGCAGGAGTCCATTGACTTAACCAAAACAATTGCAAGAATAGTTGAAAACGTATGAAATGTGGATGCTATGAAAGGATTTATCGTGGGTGCAGGAAGAGAATTCTAGTATATATCCTGAGATAGGGTGGAACCTGTGACCAAAGGAAAAGATGTACTGTGAGCGGGATTGAAACTCAAATGTTGTACGTGATATAAAGAAAATGCTGGCTTGAACTTAAAAATATGTGCTGGGAAGGATAAAATGAAATCTGGTAAGTGGTAGATGCGCCGCGAAAATATTAGACAACCTCACCTCAGTACTATCGTGATTGCTATTTTAGGATCAGTATTTATAATGATATCCACTTATAGTAAGGAGGTGCATGTGATCGGAAACAAAGGCATTTCCAGAAACTTGACTTACTTGCAAAATTATTAATTATTTGTTATAGCTAGTTTTTCATTATTCTTTTTTAAATTTGAAACCCATTAATAAGGAACGATCTATTAAGACAGCATGTGACCTGAAAATGAAAGGTCGTAGAACTTTAGTTCACTACTTCTACATATAATAATTATATAAGAATTGTTCATGTGCCTGCGTGCGTTATTTACTGTTTACATTTAAAACCAAGTATTTAAAAAAAAAAGATTTAAAATAACGTGTACTTCATTAAAGAAATAGTGTACATACGCAGTGGTTTGCAAAGGTAAAACACATTCTAGTCATTACTTATATGTCATTTATATTTTTAATACAACATGTCTCTAGATCGTCCTATGGAAAGTTATATATTTAAATCTTTACTTTGTCCTGAGTTTTTCTATTGGGTTTGACGATATTTAACGAGGGAGCTTATTTGACATTCAAGTCAATTTTCCATAAGGCCCTCAATTTATTTTAGTTCGATTGTGAAATCACGCTCAAATCCGTTCATGGAACCAACCAGTACTAAGCAATAAGGGTAAAGTTTCTTGCTCAAGAAAACTACGGGGGGCCTTTAATGGGGCTCGAACCCATGACCTCCACATTACGAATCAGACATGCACGCCACTGCGCCACGCCGCCTCTTAAGGATAGAAAGAGAACATTATTTCTAGTACTTTCCATCGGTCCCATTTATTTATTCATATGCGCCCTCAAAAGATCATTCTTCTAGATATAGACAATGATGGTTACTATGAATAACGATAGAAATATAAATATACTTGAGTAAAAGTACTTTGAAATTCTGAAATTTCTAGCTGAAAGATTAAAAGATGTGTTCAAAGAAAATCGTTTAAAATTTATGAGCTTTTTTGCAATCAGAATGTCTTTTGTTTTGTTATCTGAAGTGCCAACTATTTTTATAAAACCATTGTAAACTTGAAATATGTATTATCGTACTTCAGTCAGAGTATAAAAATACCTAGTTCATGTGCATGCAAGTACCGTGTATCAATTCAGAAAGAATTTCCTGACGTAATGACATGATAGAATCCAAGAGAGATTTGCTATTTTGTAATATTATAACACAGTTAGTCAAACGTTTGAGTTCATACAACTATGTGAATCATCTAACAATAAGAACGATTAATAACATATATATGATGACTTATGTGCGTAATATGTTGTACTAAACTAGTTTCCTGAGTTGCTAATGAATGCCTATTTCGTAAACGACTTACGATTTATCATTTCATAGATTTAGCTGTTGATTTCTTGAGAAACTGTACTCTTTTCTTCTGATAAAAGTTTACTCAGAATAGGTTAAATGATAAACAGTGACACGTAACGACTGCCTCTTGAACACTTCTCCCTGTGGTTTCAGAAAAAGCTGCTACCGGACCAAGCTCAATGGAAACCCAAAGTGGTTTACTCGGGTACGTATACGAGTAGGTTCTCACTTACAGTAGTTTGCTTCCTAACATTTCATTTGTTTTTTTGTATGTTTTAGAAGTGGCTACATCTTTCCATGAATGTTAATTTTCATGAACTTATACAAAGGTATTGACCATCAGCAATTAGCACATATTTGGTACATTTCAATTACAACTGTTTCAAGAAGTGTGTTGATAATATAGCATATAGAAATGCATATTCTTATGTTTGTGATCGTTTTCAAGTAATTGTATTTACTGCATTACAATGTTAAGTGAGATGCATTGTTTCTTCTGTCAAAACAAACAAAACATAAATATGGATCGTTAAACCAATGCAACTAAACAACGTTTGATCCATACACCAGATAAATGGGTCCCATCCTAACAGTAACAATCTGTTAAAACATTCAATAGGTTCTGACGCATTACAGGAGTAACAGCTTTGGACAAAACAAATTTATTTTTTTCAAATGTGTATATATATAATACAGTACATAAAATATATTAAATTGTCATGATAAACAGCTTTGTAACATATGCATGAAAGTACACGTCAGTGTTATGCCACACCTGAACATCTCGGTTTAAATTGATATTTTTAATACCCTACCTTGTAACATAAAACAGGGTACATTATTAATGTAGTGCAGCATGTTTTATGTATATAGTTTCATTGACAGTACAATTCCAGGACGACTCCACAATACACATTTCATTGCCATGCCAAATAATTCACCTTGGAAATACTATTTATTAAACATGTTTTGTGAGTAAAAGCATGGCGATTGTTTTAATAAATACATACTACCAGTGCTTAATCTAAAATGACGCCTCAAGTTATTTCACGGTCATGCGTTTTTAGGTTACGAATTCACCGTTTCGTTTAATCATTCTAATAAACTTCTGAAAAAGAAAACCCGATTGATTTTCTAAACCTCTATACCAGCATGTGTACTTTTAATTTGTACCCGATCTGATATACGTAATTTCAATCAGACAATAGTGTTCTAATCTGGCGTACCTGGATCCAACAGCCCCGACTTTATTGTCCCTTTAATTATCCTCAATAGACGTGGTTGGGGCACAAATTTCAAGTAATTCCATTAAAAGTGCACAGGATATACCCCTGATACGCAAATAATCATTTCGTCAAATCTTTCAAAATTATATCCATGTCGTAACCCCGAAGACGCGCTGCAATTTCTTTATCTTTTTTCTTGTAATTGGTTGTATACGGGTGCCCGGCGTTCATAGTCTTTTTGGTAATTGATTTATGTTATCTGCACGGTGGCCAAATCCTCACGGGTGAATTACTGGAGCGAACTTAATTGTGATTTAGATTATATGATTATGATTTACTGACGAACTCCTCTTACTGTGTTAACGTGATACATTGGATTTCAAGAAGAGATGGTTATCGGTTTTGGACAAGGAGCACACACTTAATCTTATATATGTTCTTACTTGTAAATTAACTTGTTCAATTAACTTTCCAAGGCTCTACAACTCGTTCAGAATGATACATCCATGTAGGTAAAGGGTAAACGCTCGTTCGTTGAGGATGAAAAGCAGCTTGATCATTGGTCTATGTTTTCCCTACGTCACTCAATGTCGCACGTCACTTGCTGCCAGCATCATGGGTGTATTGTAACTGTTTGAACCGTATTCACCAGTAAATATGAAACAAAAACACTGCCCCATTGGTTATAGTTCAAACGAATATAATTAAATGATACCGAAAAAGATGGTCTCAGTTGTGAAATTTTAACTTTATATGCGCCATTTAACAAAGTGTGACATATTAACTCAATAAACCCCGTGATTGACTTGATTTCTTGGGGAATCCGAGTCTGGTGACATCTTAAACGAATCATGCTATCTTGTGAAACCAGAAAAAGTATTTCTACATTTCTCTTAATGTACATTTTTCCTGACGCGGCTTTCGAATTTAATGTTTGCTAGATAACCTAATTTGGTGTCGAATTCAGTGAGAATATTGTAACGTGAGAGAATGGTTTCGCGAGCAGTACTCTTAGGGTCAGCTTTGTCATTTTAGGTTGAAACATAATTTATTTATATTCGTTTTATGCGTCGAATGATTTCATAAATTGCATTTTTTTTCTCGGTGAACCTGACGAAACCAGGGTTGGATTTCATAATCATTTAATACGTCGTAAGTTAAATCCAATGTTAAAAGCAGAATATATATTTAACCTGTGAATCTACATGACCATCAGGTGTATTTGTAAGAACAGCACAGTGGGTCATTTGAAATTTGGTCAGAAATTAAAAGAATTAACACTGAGGGTAAAACCTTGATTGTGAATTCATCAATTATTTATTACTATTTGCGACGTCTTATCTTGTTTTACCTACATACTGTTTTATGCACGTGCTTTGGCAGTGTGTTGTGTTGTTCGTCGTATTTTAAATGTAAAAGTGTATTTGTTATACGATACGTGTTTCGATGTTTGTATCTATTTATCTATATAGTATTCTTTGTACTTGTATTTATTACAATTCGTTGTTTTATCCAGTGAGATTAGGAGTACGAAGTCGACCTGGCCAGTGCGTGTATCGGCGGTGGTGATCGGTTTTCTGCTCGTGGTGATTGCCATACTGACCGTTTTCCTTATAACTTCCAAAAGTGTTCCTGATACAAATACACAAGGTAACTACAACTTCTCTGCTACGTACAGATGTATTTAGAAATATAAGAGTATGTCAGGGAAGGAAATTTCAATATTAACGAGTAGCCCTCACTCCGAAAATTGTTTCTCAATAGTTTCCTAAATACGGTGTAGAATCAAAAGCAGTGAGAATCATCATAGCCTCTTACGATGACGAATCTTAGATGAACATATATCTTACATTGAAGACTTATTGTCATATTTCAATATTTTCGACTCAACTTTAAGATAAAACTTTAAAAAACTCTTAGATTTTTACTTAGTTTAGCTGTTTTAACGAAGGAAACACTTAAGGTTATTTACGATTATAGGCCGACATGTATTTTACTATTACTGGACAATGCGTCGGTAAAAAGTGTTCATTGAGTTACTTTTACAGTTTCTGAGTAAAACTGTTGGGCATTTGCATAACTTAACAACTTTTAGCTGTCATATTTTAATATTGATATAAAGCTTTACAGTGTGTTATCGTTAATTAAAGTCATATATGGATTTAAGAAACTGTTTAATGGTCAAATTTATATAAGTGTACGTAATATATCATATAATATAGTACTGCGACAAAAGATATCTCTTTGTTTTTGCTTGATACATGCGATTATATAGTAATTAATTTTATCACGATTTAATTGTACTTCAATATTATGGACATTTTTTTATTTATTTTTATTTTGATATACGTAATTGCATAATCCACAATTGTTGCCACCACTTTATTGCAGTTCAATACTATGATAAAGCGTGTATAATTAATGCGTTCAACGTCTTTTAACTATGTCTAAAGTAAATCAATTCAATAATGTAATGGCAAAATAACCCGCCAGAAATGTACTTTCACCCAAATTACACTTAAACAAACATTACACTTAGTTTTTAAGACAATTGAAACATTGTTAGTGGAATTTAGGTCACATGTTTTCTGAATGTAATATTGCTTACCAGTGCAGTTCAATTCACATTTAGTTTATACGCAAAAACACAAGTAAAGAGAAACAAAGTACAACATATCTACTCTGATCTATGGATGGAGGAGGAAGGAAGTTGTTGAACCAGTTAATGCCTCGTTATCAAACAAACGATGCTATAACTTATTTCTGAATATTTTCTATTTTGTTATGTCAATGTTTATCGTACCCGGATATTTAAATATACATTAAAATGGCACACAACTTTATTACTGATAAGCCTTTATTTACTTTATTGCTCTAGATACCTGCCTGACGAAGGAATGTGTGGATGTTGGTAAGTATATGTCTATGGTTTATCCCTCTTTATCAAAGACCACCCCCCCCCCCCCCCCCACACACACACACACACAAATACCTTCTCTCGCAGTTTTCTTAGAATGCAGACTTTGGTGCACGGTTGTCGACGTGTTAAACCCATGTTTGCGTTTACTGGTTACACGTATATTGAATTGGATTGTTAATGTTATGATTATTTAAGTTGTTATATACTTATAAAAACAGTTTTCAAAATAATTATGTTATAGTGAAAAGCGCGTGTTCTTTAATAGTTTTCCTTTCAAATTATGGTGTTGCGAACATTTCTGTTAGAGCAAGTATGGAGTTATGGGTTAGAATCTGCAACTGTTGAGTGCATGTAGACATCACATTATATTCTAACGGTTATATCAAGAAGTTGCAAGAACATGTTTTACTTGCCCTAGCTACATTATAGTTCATAAAAAACACATATCAACTAGGACATGACACATAAATCACCCAATCCACCGTCCATTATCCCAAGTGTATTGCTTATAGTCTAACCTGTTGGTTTTATAACGCGGTAAAATAAATTCCTCCGAAATTATTCCCGCTGCTCTTTTATTTATCTGTTAATTGTGGTTAGTGTTTTATCATGTTTTATAATTCAATCTAGAGCAGTTTGAATGGCAACTATTATAACTGCCTCAATTACCCTTAAGTATCAGTAAACTGTTTATCCTGTTGGTTTTAGTATTTAATTACCCATTGTATAATTACATAACCTGTCAGTCAAACGTAAAATCTGGTAAAGTTTGGAATCCTAGAAATGCACGCTGTAGTCTAGATTCCATAGACTGATTTATCTACTTTAAACTAGCCCTTTCATTTCAAGTCTATGCTTTCATTCTGTCGGTAACATAGAACGGTATTTTCAAACGTTGATTGTTAAGCATCAGCCTTTGTTTTCATTGAGTACATACGGTATAGTCAAGTATGTTCAATCAAAGTACATGCTCTAACAAATCGCAAATAACATTTGCCACAATATTTTGATTTATCTAGATTTTTGTTCTCTATACCACTTATCTATATTTATACTTTATAATAAGAAATAGTAATGCAGAGGTAATACGAAGATATATTTCATGTATTGATCATATGCCAGAACAAGTACATTCTTTCCGTGACAGACTGATAATTCTATTTATACGTGTATTACAGCTTCCCGAGTGATTCGTTCTATTGACTACAGTGTCGATCCATGTGACAATTTCTATGACTTTGCCTGTGGTACCTGGATGAAAACACATGTGATACCAGAAGACCGGGCTCATCTGTACACTTACGGCGTGCTGAGGGAAGAAGTCAAAACTACCATGAAATGTAGGTTTAAGATAAATGGACAATAGTAAAACAGTTATAACCACGAATCAATTAACTAATACAGACTACAATAGTATGTAAGATATAATTGCTTCCTAACTAAACGATATGTTACTCGCAAACATAAACACCTAGTATCATAGCATGCTAACATGGCCTTGACTATTTAAATCTGAGTATCTGTTACGTCACATAACCTGCTGTTTTGCACACGACACTAAGTGACATGCGACTCGAGTAGATATTTAGGACATCTTTTATTTTTTAACAATCGTGCAAAGCTTATCCGAGTAGTGTTTTACAAAATCAATGAACACTTAACACCAGTTGTTTTGTCTCTTGTTAGTTTTTATAGCTTCTTTTCTTTTTTGTTTGTTTCTTTTTAGATTTACTGGAAGGAGAAAAAGAAGATCACGTAGAAGCTGTACACAAAGCAAGGAACTATTACAAGTCGTGTATAAATGAAAGTAAGCAACACTGATCTGTTTCACTATAGTAAACAATGTATGAACATGTACGTAATGTTGTCTATACTGTGAAAACGTTAAACCTAGTCAGAGCTGGAACGTACTAGATAGTGGGTCCGCCAAACACTTGTAGTTATATGCGTTTGAATATGTCCGCCAAAACGTGTAGTTATATGCGTTTGAATATGTCCGCCAAACACTTGTAGTAATATGCGTTTGATTATGTCCGCCAAACACTTGTAGTTATATGCGTTTGATTATGTCCGCCAAACACTTGTAGTCATTTAAAACTTATTATATGACCGATTGTGTTCATCAGTTTTACAAATATATATATATACGTATTGTAGTATGTGTTTGTATATTTAGTTGATATATAGGTATACTTGAGTCGCATGCTTCTGTTAAATTATTA
>ENA-OREC01001076-OREC01001076.1-marine-metagenome-genome-assembly--contig:-NODE-1076-length-12992-cov-13.979017_pt1 | contig 12992 bp, 2 predicted proteins | sample MGYA00248626_ERZ508543 | MGnify/ENA primary metagenome ERZ508543 (study PRJEB26211, sample SAMN05518279) | marine metagenome | isolation source: Puget Sound, Washington, USA | host: Bankia setacea... | reverse complement strand
CATTATTACCATTATTACCATTATTATCATTATTATCATTATTACCATTATTACCATTATTATCATTATTACCATTTTTACCATTATTACCATTTTTACCATTATTACCATTATTACCATTATTACCATTATTACCATTAGTATCATTATTATCATTATTATTATTATTATTATTATTATTATTATTATTATTATTATTGTCGTTGTTGCTATTCAGTATTGTTGTAGCTGTTGTTATTGTTTGTTTGTTGTTGTTGTTATTTAATAAATACAGTTGCGTACGTGTTATGTCATTACAAGTATGTTTAAGAGATGGTCTTCAATGAACAAGAACCAGATTTGACAAAAGACGTACATTATACATGTATGTATCAGAGTGTTTTGTTGTGTAAACGTAAGAATAAAACGAAAAGCATAATAGTTAATCATATTTTGTTAGAATGGTCCAAAGCTATATTCTTGCCTGAAGGAATCGTTAAAATGATTAAACTATCAACAGACTCTAGAATTTGAATCAGTATTAAAATATGTAACCATAGCAATAACCATAGAAGTTATCAAATCGTTGTTGGACGTTCCCGGAAATGCAAATTTATCTGAATCACGTATCCGTTATTTTTTTCGAGAAATCGCTACCGAAAAACACATTTTTACATAATATATTATGTAAATACGTATATCAAACGTAATCAAATATGATATTACATAGGGTCCCCTGAATGGAACGAAACTGATATGGTTCGAACATTGGTGGGGACGAACAAGCAACGGACTACTTAACAGCGTCACTAATGTGAATAAAACAAATAGTTCTTATTGAATTTCATGTTTACATCTCAACTCTATTATTTCAATGAAATATAATCACGTATCAAACAAATAAGCACTATAGATAGGAGTTTATGTAAACAATTATAAAACCAAATATTAATTACAGATACTCTTAAAAATATGTTCATATCCGGTGTGCGCTAGAATACACCATTGATTAGGGCGACTGGCTACTGAATGCCTGATAGAAAGGAAATTCATTTTTGTTGGTGTTTTATGAATTATGAAGCGATCACAAGATAGGGATGGTTCACCAAGAAGCAAACGATCCCGCTCCGGTTATCCAAGTATAGAACATGAAAGTAGAGATAGGCTTTCTCCAGATATGGATAGGCGTGGTGGTCGCATGAAAACTTACTTTGACGACGATATGGAGCGTCCTCGTGCTAAGTATAGAGACGATAGATATGAACCCGATTATCCCCCTCCCATGCAAAGAAATGAACCTGGTCCCCCTCCTGGTAGAAACCCTGACTATAGATCACTTTGCGTTAGCGGTGTTAGTAGCAAAGTACCTGATAGAATATTGAAAGATCAAATGTATAGAGAGTTTGAGAAATATGGAGAAATGAATGTCAATATCACTTATAATGCAGACCAGAGAGTAGCTTACATAAATTTCAAATATCCAGAAGATGCACGAGCTGCAAAACATGACAAAGTTGGAAAATTAATTGTGTTTGACCGTCCTGTACGTATAGAGTCTGTGTACAATAAGATAAGAAGTTCATCGCCACCTCCATATCGTGAACAGTATAGTGGTGGCGGCGGCGGCGGCAGCAGTGGGGGAGGTGGTGGTGGTAATGGACCTGGAAGAGGGGGCTACCATCCAGGTGAGCAGATGGGTCGGGGATACCCAGGTCCGCCAGGACCCCCCTCTGGACCTGGAAGAGATTTTCATGGACCCCCACCTCCATATCGTGACTTTGGTGGACCCCCTCATGTTGACAGACCAGGCTTTCAAGCTGGTGGTGGACCTCCACTTAATCAAGATGGCTTTACTCCAAGACGTGCCCCGGGAAGTGAAAAGTTTCCATATCATTTGGATCATGTCCCTCCAGAAGAAGATACTAATGCAACAAGAACTTTATTCATCGGAAACTTAGACTACAACATAACTGAACATGAAATTAAAGGCATCTTTGAGGCATTTGGACCTATAGATGAAATTGACATCAAAAGACCACAGAGAGGTCAAGGCAATGCATATGCGTTTCTTAAGTATTATAATCTTGATATGGCTCACAGGGCTAAAGTAGAGATGTCAGGCAAATATATTGGAAGATTTCAATGTAAAATTGGATATGGCAAAATAACACCATCTAGTTGTTTGTGGGTTGGTGGTTTGGGACCATGGGTCAATCATCAAACTCTGGAGGCTGAATTTGATAGGTTTGGTGTAATACACAAAATAGAGTGGCCTCATGGAAAGAACTATGCTTATGTTGTATATGATAATGTTGATGCAGCTCAGGCAGCTTTAAGTGAAATGAGAGGTTTCGCTCTAGGTGGAAAGGATAAAAAGATCAGATGTGACTTTGCAGATCCTAGTCATGTTGGTGCACAAATTAATGATGCTCCACCTCCCAGGAGTAACTATGGCTATGACAAGCCACAATTTGATGGCCCACCACCACCACGTGATGGATGGAATGGTCCTCCACGCGACATGTATCCAGGGGGAGACCGGAAAGATGACTGGGACAGGAGAGGTGATCCCGGTAATGGTTACAGGCATCCTGCTGAACGACCTAGAGGAGAGTTTGATGACTATCGTAGATCACCACCTGATAGAAGAATGTCCAGATCACCTGGACGTGCGTTTGATCGTGAATATGAAAGAGATGATGTGAGAAGAAGAGAAGATTATACTCCACCTCGAGATGGTTACAGGAGGAGGTCAAGGTCACCTGAAGATATGGGACCACTGGATTCAATTTTGTCTCTTTCGGACCTAGCCAAGAGGCTGCCTGTGGCATGGAATGGCGCATTAATTTTGAAGTCCAGTGCTTTTCCTGCCAGAATGCATGTACTGAGTGGAAATGTGACCATAGTTGACACATTGATGCGTGATCCAACAAGTACTGAAACACCAGCATTGACAATTAAACAAAGACTTCGACTTGACCCAAGTAAAACTGAGGATGTGCAAAAGCGTGTGATTCAAGCTGGTCCTAGGAATCATTGTGTGCTGATAGCTTTTCCAAGTACGCTAGAGAATTATGATGACCCTGCAAGAAACATTCAACAAAGGCCATTGAAAAACCTAGTGTCATATCTGAAACAGAAAGAAGCTGCTGGTGTCATCAGTTTACCACCCTACCCAACTAAAGACAAGGACAATGTGGGACTTCTCCATGCTTTTCCTCCTTGCCAGTTTGGTTATGAATACCTACTTCACAGGGCCCCAAAGTTACCAGCAGACTGTATGCTTGATGACTACATTGTTGTGGTGGTCGTAAGAGGAGCAGCCTAGATCTTAAACTTTAGAATATTTCAATCATGATAGATTATGTACATGAAGTAATACCAATATTTAAAACTGAAAAACATGTTCACCATATTAAGTAAAATCTGTTTGCATGTTTTTACTGAAAATGTCGAACTGAGACTAGTCAGATGTGTGGCCTCGTTACTTAATTTCATTTTTGTTCTTCATATAATACAAGAGCTAATTTTCAAGATTTAGATTTTATTTTACGTGTGCATTTGTTTTCACTATCAAACTTAAGTCAGTATTGTTTAAAGCATCCTTTCCAATTTCATGACAACTTTCATAATGTTTTTTGATACATTTTTACAGAAATTCATTTGAATGTATGTAGACCATATTTTGTCAGTACATCAACTATTTATGGCGTACAAGCTGGCATTTTCACCATTAGTATATTCAAACTATTACCTCACATTTTCTGTCAAAGCTGTTTGTAACTCTAAATAACTAGTCCACATTTATCTTCAACATGAGATGTAATGTAATCAACATGATGTCTCCTTCGTTATAGACAAGAACATACCAAATATGGCAATGTGTTGTATATTGTTATTTTCCTAATTTATACAAACTGCTGTAATACCTGGCCAAGTGCAAAGAGTAAGAGGCACAACATAAGGTAATAGGTTTAACTATGAGGTCATCTTACGTTAATTTAACAAAGATTGCACTTATCTTTGTATTTTTTGAAAAAGAAAGTTTAATTTTGTAAGATTAGAAATTGTACATAGCAGTTGTCCATGTTCAGTGTTGTTACTGGCTTGGTGTAAAAAACTCATTACTATTTGTATAACTAAGTGTACATGTATGTTTTGTGGTGTAGATTGTTTTTGAAACTCTAGTATGCAACAAGCTAATTAATAACCACTGTGCATGTTGTACATCTTGTAAGTCAATATAATATGGGAGGCTAAATTGTGTAAAATATGCTGCAGCTGAGCATGTTTATAATTTCTTTTTTATGTGTGAACTTTTGGATCATGTATACTAAATTCACAGATATTTTTTCCAAATGCATACTATCGTTACTTCCAGAATAATATTTTGATATATAAACAAATTGGTATTAACATTTATTATGATTCAAGGACCTTATTCAATTCAGAGAAAAACAACAACATCAACATCCTTTATATTACATGTAAGTAATATATCAACACACAGGATATTGGTTTGGGTTTTTTCCCCACAAAAGAACCAACAAACTTCACAAAGATTTCTAGAATTTGTATTTCTTAAAGATGGCTTGGTGCATTAGAGGACTGAACATGCTCTGTTATGTTGTTAACATTTCTTGTATATATCACTATTTTCCCTTGTACTCATTGTACTCCCTTGTAGTATTCATTCTGGTGCAAAGATATTACTTAGAATGATACATTTGTATTATAAATCCAAAGTCTCTCCAGATAGTTTTTGTAACAGAAATAGAAACATGAAATTCACAAGTTTCAATTTGTGATGGTACTATTGTTCTATATTTATTGCATCAATTATTTGTTGGTGAAACTTTGATTATATTATATTGAATGTTGAGTTTCGAACTGTAAATTGTAGACAGCCTAGAATTCATAATCAATGTTACTACTACAAGGGGTTTGCTGCTGTCATATTGTATATATATTATGTAATCTTGTACTCATAACCTTGGAAGTTTCAGTTCAACCATTTAACTTACATTATATCCATGTGAGATGTTGAGTCTGTATACTTACCAAGCAATGTATCATCAATACAAAGTATGAAGGCAGCCTAGTAAAGATTGGAAGTCTTGTGAAACCAGAGTTAGCAGGATATCAACTATACTCAACACCAACCCATCAAACTATAGAAGGTATAGCTACTGTCTCACTCTTAACTACTAAGTCTTGTTCTTTTGGGTAGCATGTGTTAAAGTACTACTTGGTTACATACTGACTACTTAGTTACATGTATTGAAAAACAGACATCTAAAACATAATACTTCTTAGGCCCGAGTTCTGTCAGATGGATATTTTTGTTGCACCTGTAAGTCTATATTCTCAATGTTGACACCTAGAAGTTTGATTGTCATGTGGTCGCCTTGTCAGATATTTATGTACTGGGTGATTTTGTTTATTTTACCTGTTAAAGAGTTATGAATTCTATTGATCTGTTGAACTAAATGTACAGTCAACTATTTTACCTGAACAATATTTGTTTATTTATTTTCAGGTGTAAATAAGAATCTGTTGAACAGAAACCAGAAAGATTCAGGTGTTCAAGCTAGAAGTAACGCTCGTCTAAGATTGCCAGTGTTTTGTGTAGAAAATCAGTGACTCGGAATGTGAAATTTATTGTGTGAAAAGAACTTTGTGTAATTTGCAAAGTGTTTTGTGAACAAAGTGTTTAAGGTGAAGGAGGTGTTTGTTGGAAAACTTAGATAAACGTGTTTACGGTGTGTATAGTGAAAAGTGACGGAAGTTTTCACGGAGAACTTTATCCATCAATATATTAATACCCATTCATGTAAGTGAGAAAATAGTGAGTGTGTTCGATGTTTTATTTGTTGTGCAAATCATATTTTATTTTTAGTAAGCCAATTTGATGTGCTTTTGTATGTGGAGACCACTGCATTATTCTAATTCTGGAAAATTAGTTGAATTTCTCATGTTTTACATAAGTGCTGAAATTCAAGGGAAAAAACAGGCAGTGAATATGTGAGTGAAAGGAATTGTTCAGTTTTTTTATAACGTGTCATATGATCAAAAAGTTTTAATCATAAATTCTAGTGTTAACTTCATGCTTAAGTGGGGAATTCCCAAAGTGAATATGTCATCTGTGATTCAAAACTCAAGTTTAATGCTGTGAATATTTTGTGTTAACCCACTGATCAACAAATGTTTTGATATCTCAATGTGTAAATTTAGTTGTGTTATTGTACCCTAGACGGCAATACCTGTGTAATTGTGCTTTACTGGTGAGTGTCGGAATGAATTTTCTTAGAGTAGAACAAATAAACCCGCAAAAAATATGTAATGAATAGTGTCATCTGTGCCAAAATGTGTACCATTCATAAACCAGGCTATGTGATTGTGTGTAATATGTGACAACTCTTCAGTTTGATATACTAATTCTGTGTTCAAAATAGTAACAAACACAGTTCTGGTCATGTGTGAAACCATTGATTGGTCGCTGTGATGGTTGTGTCAAAAAAGAATTCAACCTGTGGGCTTGGATTTGGTGCAACTCAAAGGCCTTGCATTCAGAGGCTAAAGTTTGTGCATTTGTCGATTGATGTACTAAAGAATTAGAAATAGTCTGCCAGACAAAGGAATTACCCATTACGATTGGGTTATATTTGTTAGTGGAATTTGGTGTTCTGTGTTTGTGCGGGCATACATACGAAATTAGGATGTGGTTATACATTCTTTTGCCAGTCTGGAGTACTTGGCTCAGTCTCAGTCTTGCATGCAGTTTTATCAAGAGATTACATTTGGCCGTGTGATCAAGTCCAAAAGTTTCACTGGCGAAATCTGAAAGTGTGAGTGAACCCGACGTGAAGTCAGTGTCTGTGATACCTTATTAACATCTGTGATAAACATGGTGCCAATTGTGTTCAAAATTCATTAACTGTGTTCAGTATTATTCACAAGGCAGCAGCTTTTCATCAAAACTCATGTTTATACTTTGTGGCTGGAACACAAACCCATAACAACTTATTGGCTCCTCTGTCTCGTCGCCAGGTGCAATAGCGTGCTGAATAGGTTCCTTGGAAGGCGTCTACAAATCGAGGAACAAAGTTTTTATCCAACATTGGTGTCTGTAACTGACATAACATAAATTCCTTGGATCAACATGGCAGGCCCTGGATGGAATTGTTACCTTAAACAAGTGTAATGTCTCCTGTATCAGCATCTTCTGTACAATGTTTATATTCAATAGCTCGCCTATACAAAAGGAAAATCAAAATGAGATGTTTCAAATGAATCTCAATGTTTTTATCATAATCAGTACAACACTGTTCTCTCCAGGTTATATAATAAGAGCGTCTTGCAGCATGTCTTCAGATAAGGCTTTTGCCACTTGCTGTCATGACTGAAAAGAATACATGTGTTTTCTATCTGCTGTCTTAAATGAAAAGGGAATGTTAATATGGAAGCCTATGTGGCATACTTCCAGACAAACCTAACAACAGTAATTACAGATGTTAGTATGTACAATGTGCCTTTTTTCATTGACAAACTAATTCTATATGATAAAACTGGACTGGAAATCTCTTCCTGACCTACATGTACATTTAGTAACACTTCTACATGACCTGGTTGTTGGAGAGTTTAAACAATTGAGAAGTGCCCTTGTGCAGACTGGAGACTAGACTAGCTTCTACACAGACAAATTGAGAAAACTAAGTCTGACTGAAAAACAAAAATCAAACCACTACAGGTGTTTCTGACAGTTTGATGACGCAATTGAAGGGAAAATGGTTACATCCACAAACAGCAATTCTATGGTCATGGCCCCAGACAACAGACTCAAGCCTGGTCAAATTAAACGAAAACCTAATAGAGACTGACACTGAGGACTCATAAAATGGACGAATGAACTACTTCTATTATGAACACAAATGACAGTTATCAGACTGCAAACATGCAAGTCACTGAAAATTTCAATTATAACTCAATTAAAAAGGGAAATTGAGTGAATTATAGATAGCCATTATATATTGAAAAATTACTGCTATTTTGGTGAATCCAGTGACTTTTCTACAGCCAAACATTGGAATATGCAGATATGCCAGTCTTTAAACTTGGTCTATAAACTTCATAACAGCAGATATTTGAAACATTCTCATGTATTTACCTTAATTTTTTAACTACAACCAGAACAGGATGTTTGGGTATCTTGTCGATTGCTTATCAGAAATTGTAAAAGAAACCATGAATTCAGATTCCAGGGAGAGAACAATGTCAGTTGTTTGTCCATGTTTAGGTCTATTGTTACCAGGGCTGCCATACATTTGTGTATGGCCAGAATTAAAAACATTGAAAACTTATGTGTTTTGTCCTCAACACCTACACAAGAGGCAGGGTCAGTTGGAATGATCTTGCACATAGCAGTGTAGTTATAAGGAGTCGTCAATCATGCCCAGACCACAATGCACACAACAGCACCTTTGAAAACAAACAAGTACCAGTATAAACAATGCACAATTTCATATTTTTTTTATTTTGAAATTTACATCATTGTAATAAAATGATTTGGTAACAAAAATGCATAACATGGTGAAAAGCATCTAAAATAATTGGTGTAATGTAAGGATTGGATGTTTTGTCTGCAGTACACCAGCCTGCATACAGAACGGGGCATTTTCACATATACAGATTGAACAAGTGATACACAGATCTACAAGTGTTGCCTTGCAAAACGAGGCCAAATTGAACAAATGCCGATATACACCTGAATTTAACACAAAAGCATAACTACATGTATTGACAATTCTTTATACATGTAATAAGAGTTCCAGGCTTTTTCAAAAATTTCAAAAAATAAAATAATTATATTATGGCATTTGTAAGTATTTAATGGTTTGTTATAAATACAACCTAACAAGTGTATGTATTGTTGGGTGTGTTTCACTAAAGCTGTAAATATGTTACAACAAATAAAGCAACCATTGAAATGTATCTCTACAATGTACATATCTATCTAAAACATCACAGTGTGCACTTCCAGTAGAAAATGCCTATCACTATTTAGAACAAAACGTTAGAACATTAGTTCTTCAAGTTTCAATTCTCTTCACAAGTTATTTTGAATCTAGGCATCTACTTTTTTTTTTAAATGTCAAAACAATTGACTATTTCCAGAATTACCTGTACATCAAAACTAAATCAAACATACTTTTCACAATAGGCCATCATTGGAATAGGTGAAAGGTGTACAGAACATAAAATGAACATTAGTGATAAAACACAAGGGCTAATTTTAGTGCTACTTGCTTTGGTTCACTATATACTCTGCAACGTTCAAATGAAAAATATGAACATCTCCAAAAATATTCAGTCATTCAAAAGGTGAACGCAAAAAGGTTTGGGTGCTATTGAATAAAGGAACAGATAGAACTCTTTGCATTCACTCTTGGAGTAACTCACATATATATTCATGGGTCGAGGTGCTTTCACAACCTCTGATTAACAAAATAAAGCAACAATCTGGTGGTAGAAGTAAAATCACAATCATGTGAAGAGGTAATTCAAATACTAAATGATTGTAGGTATTCGGTAAAATGTGTATGTCAATAGGTGTAATCCTGAACTTGTCACATGCTGTTTTTCTAGTCCAATGCAGTACAAACAAGCTAATTTCAATATATAATTATTAACATTCAAGTCAAGTTCTAACTTCATGGTAAATCAGTGTTTCTGTGAGTCATAAACTATATGAATATCTTCCAAGTACAAGTATTGATTACAGAACATTGAAAGAGATTTAGAACTTAACCCGTGTATCAGACCTGTTAGATTTCCATGTATTTACTGTACTCCACTTAATAATCTAAAACATCAGTGTGTGCAGTTATTTTGGAGAGAAAAAACAGCATATAGCAAGTTCTTGATTATTTCTATTTGGGTAGGTTCTGCAGCACATAAATGAACACCTGTGAAATAAATGACACAGAAATATCAAATGTATGCTTTGCGGAAAACTCTGAAGAACAGAACAACAAATCACTGGCAGCATTTAAAGTTAAAACAAAGAAGGTGACATGATTGTTGGATGAAATATTCACAAGTTATTATCACAGGGATACTGACCACAACTATGTAAGTTACACACTAACCACATCTTCACAACACCATATAGTTAAGCAACCTTTTAGTGTAGGCTTCTATTTATCATATTCACCCATTTTAAGTTCTAATAGAAAACTTCCAGACGTATTTGATTACCATATTGAGTATTATTTTAAATGTCCAATCTTTAAACAATATATGTGTCTGTTTTTGTTTTTTTTTGTTGAAAAATCAAGCCTTCATTACAGTTTATTTCATCCATACAAGATTTTTAGTTTCTTTTTACAAGTTTGATCTTTTTATCAAACTTTAAATACTAACAAAAATGACCCAATAAAAAGTAAGTAGACCGTGGGCCAACATACATTTATATACATCTACATGTTACTGGCATAAGGGTGATTTGCAGTGAAAGATTTAATGTTCCAATGGCAATGTAACACTGAATATGTGAACTCATTTCTCGCGATACAAAAGGCACACAACCAAGATTGTCTACTAGTATACCTGTCCTTTGAATATAATACTATGGTTATTTAGATTATAGTGTGAGAGAACTAAATACTATTACTTGTACTGGAGTATAATAAAAATGTAAATTTATGTAAACAAAATTAAAATCATCAGATCTAAATCGAATGTATATACATGTATAAGACAATGAATATTTAATGTATGCTTCTATTAATTTGTATCTTTATCTGTAAAAGGTGAAAAAGACTTTGTATAAAACCCTGTAAGGTAAAGATATAATACTCTGTATACTAAATATAAAGAGACCCTTATCTGTTTACAATTTAAACCTTTAACTTGTATACATATTCTTTATATATTTAATAGTCTGTATATATAGGACATTTGTATTAGTTATAATTAGGTATGTATAAACTCATATGCACAATCTCTTCATTACAATGGATTTAACATATTCTCACATCTAGACATACATATATGGTCCACATTCATGTACTTTTGTCTCACAGCTATACTTAAAACATTACACAGGTTACTTTCACTTTTTCACTTACTGTCAAACACAATTCAATCAACAAATCTCCACCTTTTAACAGTAATAAAGCACTTTCCATAGTATTGCACATTTCCTAGTTATGTATGCTTTAAAAAAAACATCAATTTTTGGCAAGAACTGAGAATCATGAAGACAAGTTTTGTTAAAAAAAAGAAGAAATGTCTCATGAATATAAATGCATACACACTTAATAGCAGGTATACATATATAACTCTGTAGGTAAATGCATAAGAGGTGTGTGTGTATGCTACAAGAGAGTCTTTAGAGTTGAAAGATATTTTCTGAAACATTGCAAATATCCTTGTTGATCTGCGATGATAAAACAGCTATATGCCATCATTAGACTAAAAGTACATAAGTGCCGGGAATTGTGTACTATATCATAGCCACATAACATAAGAAGTCTGGTGCATGACATATAAAAAGAACACGACCATTTCAAGTAACAATTGTCAATTAAAAGAAGGGGTGCAAATATATATTGATTTGGTGTAATTAAAAATAAGAGCTTTGACAATATATTGCAATGATTTTTCTGTATCACTATATTTATATATGCACACAAGTAGTTGAAACGAGATACACGAAGTAAGTGTATGTAAAATCATTAAACACACTGGTGAAATTGTTGTTACTTTAAGTATGCGAATAGCAAACACAAAGTAAGGATGACATTAATTGCACAGTTAAAATGCAACCTTGGATCTTTATCTGGTTTCAGAAATATTCATACAATAAAGTACAATTTGGTTTTTGCTGATGTGTACTGCATACGGCAACCATTCTAGGCTGTGACAAAGACACAGGTCCTTATGCCAATACCGGTAAGAAATGAGTCTGTCCCGTAAACATATTGGACATTTCGCAAAAGGCAGAGAACACACAAATCTTCGAAACCAGTAAAAGTAAAAAGTTTTTCGCATTCTCTGTTATTTGCTCTCCTTTTCTAGTTTTCTATATGGTATATAGCAAATCAAACTTCACTATAGGATGGCAGTACTATGTTGTTTTGGCCAGCATATCTTTGCACCCCCTATTAAAATACATTTTTTTGTAATGAGACAACAGCGCGTTGCAAAATCTGTCACATCAGCATTTTTCTTTTATCACATATAAATACAGCCATATGGTGATTGTGTGTTAGTTTATGTATATAATGATATAATACTACTAGTGGATATAATCTATGTGTTGACCGAGTGTCAATGATCTCCATTGTTCTGATCTTTCACTGTGGACTCTGTGGTTGATACAGTGGATGAGGGTGTCTCTATAGATTTCTGATCCTCGGATGATTTCCTATTAGGTTCTGGTGTCTTAGACTTTGACCTCTTGGCACCTTTAGTTCTCTCATGCAGGTACCTAGTTCTGTTCTGTAACTAAAATTGCAAAAAAGGTTAGTACATGAATTATTTTAGAATGAACATATATTCAAACTCATTTTGACAATGACATTAAATATTGAGCTCTGTAAACAAATTTTGTCAATATTTTGATACACAAGTATAACAGTATACTTCGCCATTTACAACTTTTTCTCTACACAATTTGTGGCTATTTTTTATTCCAACAGCCATGTCAGCATTTTATTGATACTCAATAGACTACAATCATACAGCCACAATGTGAGAATCAGCTGTTTGCCTTGTTCATAAATAATTAATTTTACTGCATTTCATTAAAATCAACAGGATACAATGTTATTAGAATTAGATGTTGTTTTGCTTTGTATACCAGCTGAAGACAGATTTGGTATACCAGCTGAAGACAGACTTGGTATACCAGCGGAAGACAGACTTGGTATACCAGCTGAAGACAGACTTGGTATACCAGCTGAAGACAGACTTGGTATACCAGCTGAAGACAGACTTGGTATACCAGC
>ENA-OREC01001075-OREC01001075.1-marine-metagenome-genome-assembly--contig:-NODE-1075-length-12996-cov-13.648967_pt1 | contig 12996 bp, 5 predicted proteins | sample MGYA00248626_ERZ508543 | MGnify/ENA primary metagenome ERZ508543 (study PRJEB26211, sample SAMN05518279) | marine metagenome | isolation source: Puget Sound, Washington, USA | host: Bankia setacea... | reverse complement strand
ATGTTTTAATGTGTTACGCCTAGCTTCAGTATGTTTTAATGTGTTACGCCTAGCTTCAGTATGTTTTAATGTGTTACACCTAGCTTCAGTATGTTTTAATGATAGGAAAATTTCTTTATAGAATATTCAAACAGCAGACTAACCTCTTGAGGTGTTTTATTACTAAATTTTCTGCAAACCAGAAGTAAAATTGGAAATTAAACATGTAAAAGTTAAAATAACGAAACAATGCAGTTGGCTTTAAAACATTTATTCAACAATACTTTAGTGAATATTAAGAGACCTACAAATCAAGCTCACTTACTTCTTCCCTTACAACCTGCAATAACGGCCCAAAGCACTGAAACAAAACACAAAAACAAATACATGATTTTAAATATTAAATTGCAAAAATATAACTTAACTTTTGTGGATTTCCTGGGTAAATAAACAACTAATAAACATGATTTTAATAAGTTTCAAGTACTAAGTTTTCAAACGTAGTCCTTTGAATCAAGTGCTGCACACTTTCAGGAAAGAAATTAAGGACTTAAGATTTCACTTCAATCCTTGCAAATTGTCTTTTGGATGATTTTTTTTCAAAATGAAATATGATTAAACTAATTGCTGTAAAACTGTTTTAGCAAATTCTGGTAAGCACAAACTTGTATGCGTACAAAAATAAATTATTCACCATGAAAGACAATGCTTTTAAAGTTACAATTTTATGTTTACCGATGAGCTCTGTCAGCCATGCCATGTTGTCTGATGACCATATATCTTCTTTCTTTACAATATCATGTTAGGACTAATGCAGGGGATTGCTGAAACAATGTGGAAACTACAAATATAGCATAAAGACATAGCTAAAAGTAACTGCTCTCATGTTGTTTGTGTGTCACACTCACAGCTGGATATCTCTTTACATGCATTTACACTTCATCCTGGCATGTACCCATCCGGCACAACAATGGTGTATCAACGTTGATACAACGGTCATACATCAATGTTGAAATATGGTTGTATTTGAAAGTTGTACTGACAGTGTGATTTCAACGTTGATATGAGGTTGAAGCTTCGACCATATTTCAGATTGATTCAATGTTGAAATGTCAACTGTTATTCAACGTTGAAGCTGCGACGTTGTATCAACGTTAAAATGTGGTTGCACGACGTCGTGACCAATATTCAACCATATTTCAACGTTGATACAACATTGTGTGCTTGCTGGGTAATGTTGGAAGTAATTCATAAATGTTGCTCCAGAGATATATACATGACACAGATTTCCTTCACAGCAGTAAATATGCATTTGTGTTTGTAGAAAGGTCTGAAAGGCACAATTATCTCAACATCTTACTTCCTAGTATCCATATCCAGCAATTCAGTACAGGTTGTTTCAACTTCAGACAATAACAGGACACTAGTTGAGATTGACAACTAAGAAATAACCCCTTCATATGCTTCCACTCAGATGTTCATAGATTAAATAGTATTATGTTTGTAAGATGTTTATTGAAAATTAAAAACAAACACTAATGTTCCGCTCTACTAAATATCACGATTTTAGAACAATTCCCCACCCATTAATTCAGAACAATACTTTTTTATTGCATTTTTGACGAGATCATGAATACATGTTAATCAGGCTTATTCCATTATTGTGCACTTAATTACATGACCGCTAATGCAACATCTGTAAATTCTAACAAAAGATAAACACAATAAATGCACACCTTTCCACAGGATCTGTCATTATTTACCTGTATAATATGACGTCACCGTTTATGTTACTTGGCGCAAGCGTAGTAGTATTGTTCCCGGCTTCGCTTATATTTTCCTCAAGCGTGGACCCAGCTCATTAGAATAATCTCTTCCTGTGTGATTGTGATAACTGCATGTATGAAAGTTGTGTTTTTCCAAAACTTACAGTTTAATTGCTCCCCAAAATGAAGTTATCCGGCTAGAATAACAACGAAGTAAGCATATACCTATACTTTATTTAGCTAAGACCTTTATTCTTCTGTAGATATGCCACAAAAGTTGCACACATTGTTAAGGATGCTTTAACAAAGAGTAGGCAACTCTGTTCGGATAACTTAAACTTCATTTCGGACAGTTTTAAAATCGCCATATAAACGCTGTTCTATAGTGTCATGCGAAATTGCTGCTATAGTTAAGGTGTTTGTATTTATAAGAACTGATATTTTGAGTTGTCATGACTCCTTACTCTTGGTGGTTTTATATTGTGTGTATGTATGTTTGAATTACCCACCCTTGTGATTAATCATTATGAGCCAGTCTTGATTCTTTTGTGTGTCTTATAATTCCATTTCTACACTTCTGACCTATATAACTTTTTTAAATAAGTAATGCAATTTAAAAGAACATTACTACTTTGTGAAAGTTACATATTGGAGTAAAACATCCAAGTGTTAATAAAAGAATTCTAAAAAAAGTGTTCACTATGCTTATTCAAGAAACACCTTTTGGAGAGTTTTGTGTTGACTCTGAGTGTGTCTATCAATCCTGTATACATCTATCTTTTTCAACCTAAATGCCAGTGTTTCTTGTTGAAATATATAGGACTACTACTTTTGTAAATGTTTTCTTGACAGATAAATCACTATCTGTTTCATAACTGTTATATATACATGTATATATATATATATAATATAATAGACTATAACATATACATGTAGTCTGTATCCTCATACAGTTTTCATGTTTTAAGTATTAAGTGTCCTTTTTCATTAAACTTCAACGTGGCCAAGATTTGCAAGCTGTATACATTTCTTTGAAACATTACATCTTAATTAATGTTGATCACTTTAAACTATTCAATATCTTTTCAGACTATGCAGGTTAACAAAGAGTACCTGCATGGGCTTGGATTAGGGCTCCAAGGTCTTAGAGCAACAGGCCAGTTTTGTGATGCCATGGTTTGCGTTGGAAGTGCCCGGATCTTGGTAATTGATACAAATACTATCTTTTATTATTTGCTATATTTATAACAAGTTCTCTACTGTTTCATGCATTGGTAGCTACCTAGAATTTATAGATTTTGCATGTTTGAATTGTAAACATGTGGAAATGTGAATAGTTAATTGGACATCAATCTACACTGTGCTGAATCAAACATCTGTTGTTGTTGTTTTAATCTTTTAAATCACCTTTATCTATTCCAGGTTCACAAAGTTGTGCTAAGTGCAGCCAGTAAGACTCTTCATGACATGGCCCTGAACTTTGACATGATGCCACACCAGGAACATGATCAACTTAAGATTATAATTCCATCAGATGTCAGTCTGTATGCAGTCAACATGTTCATAAACTTCATTTACACAGGTAAGTGACATAACGTTAGAGTGAGACTGGTATTAAAAAAATATTTTATCAGAATCAAAAGTGTTTCTAACCAATTTAGTTTAATCATTATGTTGCTCTGTAAAATTGCTGATAACTAAACATGTTTTATTCATACTGTCTGGGCTTTCAGATGGTTTCTCTTTGGAGAATACATGTGATACTTAAATACCAAAATGCTTTTGCCGATTTCAATTGTAGTGACATATATGAATAAATTGTGTTCAATGTTTTAAGGTCAGTTGGAGTTAAACAGTCAGGTTGTAGCTCAAGTAGAAAGACTAGCCAGCTTGTATGGAGTATCCCACCTACTTAACCAGTGCCAGGAGTTTATACAGCGATCTCGTACACCAGACAGTCAGGTAATACAACTTATATAGATCACCAGACAGAAAAACATTGTTCACTTATACATGTGTATACATTTAATATAGTGATTTAAAATACATGTAGTTGTTTCTTTTAAGCTGGTGTTTAATGAGTTTGGGTTAGTTTTGTTCTTTCGTTATCAAGTTTAATACATTACTTGTTTCAGAATTTGGATTTGAGGACTGTAAGTCAGATTGAGGCTGATAGTTCACTGAATGGACCCCAGTCTATTGGCAGTCATCACAGGCTTAGCGGAACCCCTGATGCTTCTAGTCAGCATACAGAGCTCAGTCGCAGTAATTCATCATGTTCTGGCATCAGTACAGACTTTGGACAGGCTTTCAGTCTAGCCAATGTGAAAACTGAACCAGCTCATCTTGCTACATACGAAGAAGAGGCTAGTCGACAAGGTTTGTATAATAGTTCTATGAATGAGATATGGCAACCATAGTCAGATACAATTAACAAAGGAGCTTTACAAGAATAGTACACATCACACTATGATCAACACTGAGTTTGGTGAAATATTTGTATACCACGATGATTATCAAATACAAAAATGAGTTTATTAGACTGGATGTTTTGAAATAAATTGTACTAGCTCTGACCTCTACGTCATTCCACAAAAAGGTTGAAAACTTCCTCTATGTTCCTTTATAGATTTCTTGAAACAAGTTGAAAATGCCTTTGCATGTACTCTTTTAAATGTTACAGTTAAATTTGAACAACATTCTGGTTGGTTCATCGAACCGTGTATGCTTTAGTTACTCACCTCTCATTTTCTTGTTCTCTTTTGTCTACAGGTTTGAAAGGCAAGAGTTTATTCACCAAGAAGCTAACACCAAGTGGTACATCGATCAGTATGCTGGAGAAACTGATGAGTCCAGTGGTCAACCTTCAGAAACTCCCGTCCAACATAACGCCTGATGTTGTAGTCCTGGTCAGTGATGAAGAGGATGATAACTCAGTCGATGAAGGTTCCTTTACTCATTTGCCATTTGTTTCGGCTGCCACTCGCTTCTCTCTAGACCAGAAAGAGGAAATAGCAATGAAGGCTCAAAAAGATGGCGTGTTGCAGGTTGCCAAGTTGTATAATATTCCTCTGCCAGATCTCCACAGCTGGATGACATTGTTTGGACTCAAGAAAGGAAAGCAAGCAAATCATGAGGCGGATTTAGCTATAGTGCGATGGATAATCCAGCAACAAGAGTTAAACAGTGGTGTAGAATTGGACAATATGAAACAATACGCAATCAAAGTTCATCATCCAACTAACCCAAAGTTCTGTGCTTCCAAGACTTGGTTAGGAAATTTTCTAAGAAGGAATATGTCTGTTTTACAAGGTATAACTTTCATGAGAGGGGACAAGACTGAAGTAAATGTGTTTGGTAATGCACAAGCTGTGGCAATTAAACAAGAAGTAGATGATGAGGACTATGAGGATGACGTTGAATCTAGTGTTCTGGAAACTCTTGGTGATAGTGCAGTGTTAGAAGATGTGTCTCTTAACGAACAGAGCTTATTGAATGATACAATCTTGGCTGGTTTTAACAAAGTTTCTAATGTGGCAAATAGATTAGCATCTGTTCAAAGAGAATTCACTAGTGGGTATGTGCCAGAAGAAGCAGATATGCAACCAGGAATGACAATGGCCGACAAACCAACCACTCAAGGATCAATTGTTACTCCGTTTGGCAAGAGACCGATCATTGTTGGCCAGTCAAAGAGTCTTGACGCTAAGTCAGAACGCAAAATTGTGCAATGGGTGTTAGAGAAACAGACACAAAATGGTTATGTGTTCACCGATGATTTCAAAAGCTATGCCCGATCTCTGTATAAAGGAGAGAAACTGTTTGCTGCTACCCAGTGCTGGATGAAAAAGTTTCTAAGAAGGAATAGGGTACTAAAGGATGTGAGGTTTTGTTCAAAGTTTAAGAACACATATTCTACTGAAGAAAAAGTAATGTCGGTATCTATGGCAAAGAGGTTTGGGGTGACCTATGCTGCAAAACACACCGGAATCAACCATAAAGTGATACATCATTGGAAACTAGCCTCAGACAAAGGGCTACTAAACCTCGACCCAGTAGCGCAGCAGACGCTCAAACAATTAGAACACTCTAGTCTGCCTCTTTCTACTGATCCAAATCAACCAACTACCTCTAGTCAAACTGCTACACCAGTGTCAAAAGGTCAAGCATCCCATGGAATTGTACCAGCATTTGAAGATCGCATTGTCCAGCAAATAAAGGAACTTCAAGCCAAAGAAGGCAGTGTGAACTATAATGATATTAGTCAGATAAGTCAATCTGTTTACAAGGAGACCAGACCAACATTTAAGGCCTCTTATGGGTGGATTAGAAGTTTCATGGAGAGGCGAAAACCAGATCTCGTAGGTATTGAATTAGAAAATGTCTCAAAGGTTCTAGTTGAAAATGAGGCTGACAATCAACCATACACTAGTCAAGAGATCTCAGAGATGGTGGATAATGCTCTAAAAGACATTGGTGGTGAAAATACACCTAATGAGCCAGAAATGAAGAAAGTTATTAGGCCAGTTATCGTGGGACCATCAGTTATGTTTGATAGGAAAACTGAGAAGAAGCTCGTTGAATGGGCCTTGGAGAAACACCAGCAGGATGGATATGTGTTCACAGACGACTTCAAAGCTTTTGCCAAATCATTGCATACCGGACCAAAACATTTCTCTGGCTCATCTGGTTGGATGTCATTGTTTCTGAGAAGACATAGGGACCTGAAAGATGTGAAATGGAAATCCAAGTTTAAGAGTGTGTACACAGAGGAAGAAAAAAAGGCTGCAGTCATGGAAGCTAGAAGACTTGGGACAGGCCATGTGGCAAGACAGCTTGGAATTGATTCTTCTCTTCTATGTGCTTGGAGGATCAAAATGGACAGAAGTGCACCCAAACAGCATACATTCTGGAAAGGTACAAAACTGAAGAAATTTGGCAAACCACTCCCAAAATGTCATCCCATTGCTGCCCCTTCTCCACCAGACACTTCTACGGGGACTGGAAGTGATGCATGTAGAGGTATAGTGCCTGAATTTGAGAACAGAATTATTGACCTCATACATGAAGAGCACACCAGAGAGGGCAGTATCTCTTATGAAGAAATGAGCAAAATAGCACAGTCAGTGTATAAAGAGACAAGACCCACATTTAAGGCCTCTTATGCCTGGATCAGAAACTTCATGAAGAGAAATGAACACCTGCTGAAGGACTTGGATATAGACAATGTTAAAAAGGTGTTTATGCCAGAAATGGATGACAGTAACCTCAGTGCAGATCCAAATGCAACTGGCGATACATTGGCACACCTATTTCAGAAACGTCCGATCATTGTTGGTCAGTCGCGGTCCTTGGATACTAAGACAGAAAAGAAACTTGTTCAATGGGTTGTGGAACAGCAGGAAAAGAATGGTTATGTGTTCCTGGATCAGTTTAAAGCATTTGCACAATCGTTGTATAAAGGGGAGAAAATATTTGCTGCAACTCAGGCCTGGAGAATCAAGTTCTTACGTAGGAACCATAATGCACTAAAGCATGTCAAGTTTACCTCAAGCTTCAGAAATCAGTACTCTATTGAAGAAAAGACGGTTATTGTACAGGAAGCTAAGAAATATGGAACTGCTCATGTTTCAAAGAAGACTGGCATTGACCATTGTCTGATTAATCAATGGAGATTGAAACTAGAGAGAAGTGGGATGATTCCAGTAGAAGATGGACCTACTACATCGACTGCAACTCAACGTACAGATGAAAATACTCTCTCTAACGCTGGTAACAATTCAGTACTGTTATCAAAGCTTAAAAAGTTAGAGGGAACTGTTGGACCAGGCTTATACAGTTCAAGGGGTATTGTTCCTGCTTTGGAGAAGAAAGTCGTGCAAATGGTGATGTATAAAATGGACAACGAGGGTAGTGTGTCATATAGAGATGTTAGTCTTTATGCCAGAGCTGTTTATAAGGAGCCCAGACCAACATTTAAGGCTAGTTACAACTGGGTGAAAGATTTCATTAAAAGGAACAAGAAGGATCTCAGACAGGTTGAATTTGAACACACAAACAAGAATGCTCTTGGTTCAGCATTGGATGTAGAGGTTCTCATTCCAGAAGATACTATTGGGGATGTGACAAGTTTTCTGGAACAACAAGAAATGACAGATGACTTTGATGATAACTCTGAGATGTTTGAGGATTCCTATGTTGAGGATACTGCTCATAGTTCAATAGATCCAATGATTGTGATTGATAACCCTGAAGCTCCAAACTATGCAGCCGTTGAGAGTCAACCAGTAGATAATCTAGCTCAGATCACAGCCAAGAAGCCTATCATTATTGGTAAGGCTAAGCACTTCACTAGAAAGGAAGAAAAAAAGATTGTTGAATGGCTAATGATGACCCAAGAAAAAGAGGGTTTTGTGTTCACGGATGATTTTCGTAGGTTTGCAAGATCTTTGTATCAAGGAGAGCCTGGTAAGTTTGGAGCAACGAATGCATGGATATCTAAGTTCATGCGGAGGAACAAGCTGGAAAACAAGATAGAATTCCTGTCTAGATTGGTTGGAAATAATCCCAAATATGAGGAAAAGATTGTTGAGCTAGTTCTGGAACATCAAGAGAAAGAAGGCAGTGTGGCGCATGATGATATACAAAAGATTACCCAGTCTGTGTACAAAGAGATCCGTCCCAACTTCCGAGCTTGTTACAACTGGGTCAGAGGGTTTATCAAGAGACATAGACCGGCATTAGCTAGCGTTGACTTCGAGAATGTTAAGAAAGTGTTTATTCCAGACGAAAACGAGAAAGATGGTGTGCTTATCAGAGACTATGACCCCTCAATGAGTATGCAATTCTTTGATACTCCGGACATGAGTAATTCTTCCTTTGGACAAACCAGTACCAGTGATCTTGATACATCTTTGAGTTTCAGTCAAGCTGGACCATTCGCCACATCTACCCCTACCAGTTCAAGCAACAGCATTATAGAACGACTTTCCACTCAGAAAAGGCCTATCATCATTGCCCCACCAAAAAGCTTAGATATCAAAACTGAGAAGAAACTGGTACAATGGATGGTTGAACAACAGGAACAAAGTGGCTGCGTGTACTTAGACTTGTTGAAACAGTATGCCAAGTCCATCCATACAGGTCCCAAGCATTTTGCAGCAACTCAGGCATGGATGATAAGGTTTAAACAGAGAAATCATGAAGCACTGAAGAATATAGTCATCAAATCAAGATTCCGTAATGAGTATTCCATTGAAGAAAAGATTGCCATAGTTGAAGAAGCTAAGAGACTTGGTTGTAATCATGTTGGAAGAAAGCTTGGTATAAACGGAGGTGTCATTTACAGCTGGAAAGTACAGTTAGAGAATGCAGAGAAAATGGAAAATAGTGTAAACTTGGAGGATTCATTTGAAGCTAAGGCCAATGATAGTACTAGAGGGATTGTACCAGAATTTGAAACAGCGATTGTTAGCATGGTTATAGAAACACAACGGGCTAAAGGTAGTGTGTCGTATGAGGATGTGAGTATGTGTGCTAGATCTGTCTACAGGGAAACCAGACCTCAATTCAAAGCCAGCAACAACTGGGTTCTAGATTTTATTAGAAAATACAAAGATGAATTCCAAGAAGTGGTATTTGAAAACATGAAGAAAAAGCTTACTGAAGATGAAAAGCTGCATATTTTGTCAGAGGAGAAAAAGTATGGGACTGAACATGTGGTGAAGAAACGTAACATATCATCAAGTACCCTATACAGCTGGAGGAGGCAATTCAAAGCTAAGGCTGTACCAATTCCTAAATTCAAAGCCATAGTTAGCTCAAAGATTAAGAAAAAGTATGCCAAGAGCAAACCAAAGATATACACCATGGAAGAGAAGCGTAAAATGATAGCAGTGGCTGAACAAAACGGTATTACACATGCTTCACTGAAACTAGGCATTTCTCGAAACATACTGAGGAAGTGGCTTCAGTACTTCAGGGACACAGGAGAACAAATAGTGATTAACTTTAAACCAGCATCAACCTTGAAGAAAGAACTAGAGCAGAAAGTGGTTGCCTGGGTTATCGAACAGAATGAGGAACTTGGGATTGTGCTGACTCCAAGGATAATTGAATATGCCAAACAATTGTTTGCAGAGTCATACACTAACTGCAATGCAACCACAGGCTGGTTGGAAGGGTTCTTGGCCCAGAATGGTGCAAAGTTTGAAAACGTTAGATTCAGAGATAAAGGGGACACAGATTTGGAATTCTCTGATGAGATCAAGTTAAAGGTGTCAAGACGTGCATACAAGTATGGGGCTACAGAAACGGCAGAGTTGGCTGGACTGTTGCCTAAGTTAATCTATCATTGGAGGAGACAGTTGAAAAATAAAGGATATGATGTGTCTCTAGATGGACCTGTCGTTGTTAAAGAAGAGATGGAAGATGTAGAAGAAGAACCTAAAAGTTTAATGCAGAAAAAGCTAGATAAGATAGCAGAGTTATATGATGAGGAAGCAAGAAAAGAGTTTGCCTCTGAAGCAAGTATACATGGTACATCAGCAACAGCATCCAAATACAAGATACCCTTACCTCTAGTGCTAAAATGGATGAAGGATTATATAGAAAACAAAGGTAGCTCAGATCTAGGACATTCAAGATCGTCTAGTGTATCAAGTGAAAGAGGTCCTGACAAGTTAACAGTCAGACTACCAAGTATTGAACGAAAGTATGGGAGTAGGAAACACGTTGGTTTGGATAAGAAGAAGCTGATGGAAGAAGCTAAATTAGAAGGAACAAAGGTTGTGGCGGATAGGTCCGGGGTTGGTTTATCTACTTTGTACCAATGGTTAAAAGAAGAGAGGGACTCAAGTGTTGAGAGCCAAAATTCCAGAGCCTCTAGTGTGACTAGTGATGGAGGTCAAGCCGGACTACAAAGTATAAAAATGAAGTCAGGCCCCCAGAAGTATGCTAATGTAGATAAGAAACAGTTGTTGGAAGAAGTGAAGTTAAAAGGATCAAAGACAGTGGCTGCAGAGTCCGGAATTGGTGTGTCTACTTTGTATGAATGGTTAAAAAACGAGAGGGAATCCAGTCTTGAAGGCCAGAAGTCTTCAGTTGAGAGTCGAGGAAAACGGCCAGCTGAAAAAGAAGCATTAGCCCCAGTGTTAATAAAAAATATAAAGAAAGAGCCAGAACTAGAATCTTACCCAGTACAAAGCTCATCAGAGACCAGTGTTATGTGTGGGAGAGTGGTAAGAAAATACAGTGAGGAATTTAAGCGTGAGGTGGCTGCCAAAGCTCTTGAGATGGGTCCCTCGAAAGTGTCAGTTAATATGAATATTCCATCTACTAATGTTAAAAGATGGCTGGATAAATTTAAACATTCCTTGATGAAGGCTAAGAAACCAGCAACAGCCAGTGTTAAACTTCCAGCTTCTTTAACACAATCACCAGCGCTGAAAAGGAAGTTCAATGCACTTCGTAATCTTCCGTCCGCAAAAAGAAAGTACAGTGCATACACAGATGCAGAGAAAATAGAGCTTGTGAAGGTGAGTGAAACAGAAGGATCAGCGGCTGTAGCAAAAATGGCTACTGTTAGTGTAGATGTGGTTTATGGATGGAGGTCAAAGTATTTACCAGGTATTAGAGCAGCAAAGGCTAGAAATGCTGAGGTTGGACAAGCAAATATGCCAATGCAGCGAAGTGAACACTTTAACAAACATTTTCAATCTATTAAAACAGAATTCCAAGAAGATGATGAAGATGATGAAAATGAATCAGAAAACTTTATCCAAGATGTCAGTATTACTAATGTTATGGGTCAGGGTGATGAAATTGTAAATACAGGGCTAGAGTCAGATGATGAACTTGATTTGAATGACGATGACCAAAGTGAATTAAAAGGTTCAGGTGTTGAAGAACTGCAAATATCAGATGTTTCTGGTAACCATGTTCATGCTATTGATGATAGCGACATATTAGCAGCTGATCAGATTCTAGAAAGGATGGATGCTGAAACAAAGAACAACAGTGGGATTAATGAAGAGAATAGTGATAATAGTGTTGATATGGGTGAAGAGAATAATGACAGTGTTGATGATGTTGACGGTGAAACGAAAGTAACTAATACTGAAACTGACAACGCTGAAGTTTTAGATGATATTAAAGATAGTATTAATTTTGGGAAGGATGTGAATATTGGTGATGAAATGAATATTGATGATGAGCTGGACATCGATGTGAGTGTGAATATAGATGATGGAGAAAATGAAGAACCAGAGGAACCTGTAGAAATTGTTGATGATAAGTCTGAAGACAGTAACCTTGACATGATACAGATTGTGAATGTTAAGAGTGAAGCAGCTTTATTGTGATATGTATCATCAATGGTGGGGAAAAAAACAAGAAACTTTATGTCCACTTTACTTCTTTGCTTCTTGTTTGTCAATATTTTATTTCAAAACCAAAAGAGTCTGTTGTTCTTATAGATAACTATTGTGTCAATGAATTGTGTTTTTTTATGCGGAGGAAGTGGTAGATTTTTAAACATGAATAGACATGATAAAACACTGTTGTAAATGATTTGTTTTAGAGCTACTCAAATTTTGCAAAAGAAATGATGTGTTGCATTTGATTGTTTTGTCGTACATTTATTACAAATCAAAACAGATGCACTCCTTTTAGCCAGAATAATAGGTTTATAGAAAAGATGGCTACACATTTTCATACCTTATATAGTCAGTGTTATAGGTTTAGGACAGAACGATGGTTACCCATTTTCATACCTTACATAGTCAGTGTTATAGGTTTAGGACAGAACGATGGTTACATATTTTCATACCTTACATAGTCAGTGTTATACGTTTAGGACAGAACGATGGCTACACATTTTCATACCTTACATAGTCAGTGTTATAGGTTTAGGACAGAACGATGGCTGCATATTTTCATACCTTACATAGTCAGTGTTATAGGTTTAGGACAGAACAATGGCTACACATTTTCATACCTGACATAGTCAGTGTTATAGGTTTAGGACAGAACACTGGTTACACATTTTCATACCTTACATAGTCAGTGTTATAGGTTTAGGACAGAGCGATGGCTACACATTTTCATACCTTACATAGTGTTATAGGTTTAGGACAGAACGATGGCTACACATTTTCATACCTTACATAGTCAGTGTTATAGGTTTAGGACAGAACAATGGCTACACATTTTCATACCTGACATAGTCAGTGTTATAGGTTTAGGACAGAAC
>ENA-OREC01001074-OREC01001074.1-marine-metagenome-genome-assembly--contig:-NODE-1074-length-13000-cov-12.859166_pt1 | contig 13000 bp, 6 predicted proteins | sample MGYA00248626_ERZ508543 | MGnify/ENA primary metagenome ERZ508543 (study PRJEB26211, sample SAMN05518279) | marine metagenome | isolation source: Puget Sound, Washington, USA | host: Bankia setacea... | reverse complement strand
CCCACCCCAAATTAAGACTTTTCTTAACTTTGAAGTCTGAGTCTGTTGTGAGAGAATACCCTGATGTTTTTGTCTCTGTGAAATATTTGAACAATCTTTTATATGAGAACTACCATAATCAACAAATAGCTTTGACAGAAATAGCTAAACAAAATGAACTACAGTTTCTATCATTAACACTAATTTTATGATGCACAAAGTGATATAAGAACTATGTCATTTTTCAGATATCATTTACTTCGATGAGTTTAACAGCACAGAGGAGCCACGTACTACCAACTTTTAAGCTATTTTAAAAGATGACAAAATAAACGTGTTCATGTATACTTAAAATTAAATGCTATATAGCCATTTCAAAAGAATGAAGCCCTACTGCTAAAAAATGGCAGTTATACAGAAAGCAACAAGTGTAAAATTGTATACATGACACTCAGTTATGAAAGTTTATATTTTTTGACGACATACATACTTGCATTGCAGCATTGATACATGAAAACACTTTGGAACTACATACAAAGTAAACTCTCCCTAACTAAATAAGCTGTACCCAACAGGTCTTACTAGGTATAAAACAATCACACACACAAGTACAGTATAATCTCCGTTACTAGGACCTCTCGGTATAAGAACCTTTATTCAGTCCCAAAATATTTACTTCTCGATCCATACACTTTTTGTCGGTTATTTTATTAGCAGAATATCAATGGACTTAGAATATCATTTCAAATACTTTCAGACTGAAAAGTGAACAAATTACTGGGTACTAGTCTAGTTTCCTACTAAAATGTTGAGGGTACCGATTTCCACACATGCAATGCTATTATTGTACATTTCTATGCCTACAAAAGAAAACAAAATCATCCCAATCAGTAACAAAGCATACAACAGAGTACACACTATTATACACCAACACCATTATCACACCTAATAACAAAAGCTTAAAAACAACTTATAACAAAGATATTACAACATAACATAACATACGTTTAACAACATGAGACAACGAGACCGGCGTTCAAAATCTAGTGTTAACTATTTGGTAGTTCTGTTTTCTATCTAGGAATACAACAGGATGATACAGCTAACGTAACATCTGAATTTCCCAACATAACGTCCATTATCAACTTCAGCATGTTAAATAGCAAACATGATAGTCTCACAAAATACAGTCACTTTATTTCAGTCACTTTTCTATCTGTATGCCATGAATACGTTTATATTCACAACACAACAAAACATTAAAACATATCTGAACAGCTTTACAAAGACGACAATCTCCACCCTTCCATATTAACTTACTTCCAATCCTCAAAACCAACATCAAACATGCAATATCATCAGGCTTTCTATCCATAAACGTTTTAATACATTTGCTTTGCAAAATAAACCAAAGTCAGAACTGAACTTTTTGGACAAATTTCAGTAAAAAAACTCACACACAGAAAGGGTTTCTACCAATGCAACCTTTAACTATCTATAAAACATGTGAACATATACCGGCATGTCACTACTATTCCTTCCTTTCATTTGAGAGACAACTCTGTAAATCACTATGAGTGCTCTCCCATTTGGATAGGTATTTTCATTAAATTATTACATTGTATTATACAGTAATTATATGCAGTGAAAATGCTGGGGGGAGTTTCTGATTGATATGCACACTGAATAATTTTGTGTTTACATGGACATATATTAATGTCCTTAACATCTGAACAAAAACTATTTTAAGACTTTTTATTACATGTATATAAAGACAAATCAATATTTACACGCATTAGAACAAGCTCTTACAAAATCAATGTAGAGTAAATAGTTAAATAGAGTTTTAGAGGCAGTAGACATTTAGCAGAATGGACGAACTAAAGGAGACAGAGTCCTTCATCATTGTGGCTGGGTTGACAATATGGACATTCAGGCATGACCGTGAAGAAGAAGAAGTTGTTAAGACAGGTACACATTAATTGACATACATTCCACAATGAAACAGAAAATGAGGGAAATAATTTGAACGCAGTCGGAATAGGATGAACATAATCCAAAACAACAAGGCAATTCACAGTTCATAATAGTTTTACAGATAGTTCATATCACTTCCATCATCGACAACAAACTGGTAATGCATTACATGGAATAGAGGATCTCACGATAAATAAATCCACACTTAATCACCAGTATACATAACCCATCTCTAACTAGGACATTCACAGAGAAAACTTTTAACTATTACTTGAACACTGGCATCCAAAAAATACCTGTATAAAACCAGTTCTAGCATTTAAACAAAGCTACAATGAAACCTCCTTTAAGTGCACAACCTGGAGGCCAGCCTTTATATCCAGTCAAAAGAGGTTTCAGTTAAATAGAGGTAAACTTCTGACAGTTTATCATGAGTACAGTTAAAATTAGTTAGAGTTAAAAAGGGAACTATTCTTTATCAAATTCAGGTTAAAGTTGCCCTTTTGTTCCCAATAAACTAATTTCCTAAAAAGAATATTTTGAGAAAAGGGCATAAATATATTATAATAAATGTTTCTTATGAAGGAATGTGTGTTGAGTTTGAAAGAAAAAACAACACAACATTGGTTTCCTTACTTTCAAATTGCCCGTAAGTACTACATGTGTGTAAAAATCTTTTATGACTGACCCGTTAAATATTATTTTTGATGATTTTGGTATATGATAAGTTAACTAGGCTATAGGTACAAGTTCAGTTGTCTATATATTCCACAAGGGCTTCATAAGTGCTTTCTGCTATCAAGTACAGATGAATATGTATTTTTTGGGATTTTGAGCGAAAGTCCATCTTTGAAGAAATTTAAACTGTATCGCTACCAGCACAGTAAAGTCGCATTATAAAGACCACTCACTTATTTCGAGTCCTAAACAGCTATTGTGATGTTTTTTTATGATTTAAACAAACCTGCTATTTTAACCATTTTTTGTCAGTTATGAGGGCAGTCTTATTATTAGAACTTTACTGTAATTATTTTGTCACCTTTCATTCAAACTGTGTTGTGTAATGACTTTGTGTTGTGTCCCTATCGCATTTACTGGCTCCTGTTATTGAATGGAACAGAATGTACTTTTTGTATTTGTCTGTGGTAACGATCTGGCCGCAAGCTCTTCTTGTTTGTTATAATTTACAATCTCTGCTTTAACTACTCTGTGATGCTGCTCCACGTCCGGCTTTGTCAATTTAATACCCAAAATTTCCGCTGCTACCTTTTGGAAACATATAGAAACCTGGAAAATAAAAAGTATAAATTTCAAAGAACGGTATATAGTAGGGATGTTTGATGAATTATCAACACATTTGTCTGATATTTATGTTCATGGACTTGGCTGGTTTGAGAGGAAAACAATGTATCTGTTATGTTTTTTTCTAAACCGTACAATCATAGAAAGTAAAAGAACCAAAAAAATGTTAAAATTGCCAATATTCCAGATTCAATATAATAAAAAATAAAAATCAATGTCCCGGAAATTAAAGCTCGAAAGTTACAAGTACATGTATAGTTATAGTTTAAAGAAGGACGTTCAAACCTTAATACTCGGGACTTCCAATAAAGTTTAAGTTCAAAGAAAAATTGTTGCTACTTACTGAATCTCCTGTTTTTGCGGAAACAAAATGACTAGACATGCCGCGTTCTTGAGCAAACTTCTGATGCTTGTCTACTTTCACTGTCCTCATATGTTCCAAGTCAACTAAAATATACAGAAATAGCATTAGTAATCAATCCAATATTATCAACAGATGATTGTCAAACATTATGCCCCCCTGAGCGACATGTTGTCAGGAACACATCCATGGAAGATTGAAAAAAATATGGCAGCTGATAGATCATTACACATTTAAATGTTTGTGAGGTAATTTGAATGTTATGACAATCTTCCATGCAACATTTGAGTATAGCACTAGTAGTATACATATCTATTGACAGACCAACATGTGAACAGCAATATACCCATGATCTATTGAATGGGGGCATAACCAATACTGCCAACAAGACTAGCTGTGAAACAGAAGTGTGAGGAGTGAATGTTGAGACGGTTTAGTACAAGTCACACATTCATCTTCACTCCTTCAATACAATTCAACTATCTTTACAAACAGATGGTGACACATTAAGCCACAAGCCTATCTAACCTGGGGCGAGCATACAAATTATACAACTATGGTGAAAAATCTTTGATTCCAAATAATTATCATAGCTTTACACCTTTCTTTCTTTCCTTCATAATAAAAAGAACTAAAAACACATCACAGTAACAATAGCAACCACTGCTAATTTTTCATCAAGTAAATAGCATAGTAGTTTTAATGTAATATGAAAGGTCTGTGTCTACTGACATCACAGCTGTTTGCTTGTATAATATCTTTAAAAATGAAAAAGTTATAAGCATTTCAAATCTGTGAATATAGGCATTTTCATGGAAATCTATTGGTCCATTTTGTGCATAAACGTCACGACGACAGACCCGAAACTTCTCCATTTATTTTATTCTAACAAGCATTTAGACTGAGTGACCTGCAGTCTCAAACAACAGCCTTTATTAAAAATAAATTGAGTCACAAAATTAAATACATGTGACATACATCTATCTATACTTGCACTGTGTTTAACCATTGTATACATACTATCACCGTACAAGTCACGCCCTTATCTCACAACTTGGGGATTGGGCATCTATTGTAATTTGGAGAAAAAAGTTATTGAAAAAAACATGAAGGTGGAAATAATAATTGCATCAGTGCATGTTAGTGTCAAAGTAGACAAAAAACTGCATGATTAAAACAATTGTTGCAAGAGGTAGCTACAGTTATATAGGACATAAAACCAATGATTGTATGACCAGTTCTTAGTACCACATTATTAAAGATCTGCATTTGTATTCTATAGTATAGTCACATACAACTAAGTCTTTATTGACACCCGGTGCATGACAGCTTGGTTGATATATTTACTTCTTACATACTGATGGAGAATTGGCTATGGTATAGAGAATAATTAAATAACTGACAAAACATTGCACAGGTATAAATATATTTCAGAGCACAAACAATTCTACTCCTCCGGCTGGCCTGACTAGTTTTTTTATGCCAGACAAGTGGAAATTTTGTATATATATATCTGTAATGCGGTTTATTCTCTTTTTTAACCATACCCTTTGACAAGCAGGACTATTGGAGATTTTGAGAGTTTTCGAGCCCCGATTTATTTATTACATAACTAAGCTTTAACTTACTTTTGTTTCCTACTAAAGCCATGTGTGGAAGTCTCTCCTTGCCGAGCACTTTACGTACACTTCCATACCAGTCTTCCAAGTTATCAAAGCTGTTGTGATTCGTGATATCATATACTAACAACACTCCCTGTAAGTTAACAAATAAATGGAGATGTAATTTTGTGATGGGTTAAAACTGTTTAACTGTTAAACTCTCTAAATACAAAAGACATTATAATGCTTGTTAAGTGTTTCATCCTCGAGAATTGTCTAAAACACAATACAAAGGACATGCTCATTTCTTTTGACTTCGCCAACATCTTAACGATGCTGTCAACTTTTCTGGAGAATAAACATCAATTTCACACTACTTTTCATTTTCATAGCGTAACCTTATTATTTTTACACTTCGACTCCATTATAATGTGGTCCTATATAACGCAGACTCCATTATAATGAGGTCCTATAAAATGCAGACTCCATTATAACACGGTCCTATATAACGCAGACTCCATTACAATGCGGGTTTTTTCTTGTGGACCCCGACGACCGCGTTATAATGGAATCGCAGTGTATTAATAATAAAAACCTTTGCAGAACATAATATAAGAAAAGTCATGTCATTGAAATTGGTATTAGCTTCCCATAATATGTCCCAAACTGAACATCCAGGAAAATATCGTAATAGTCTGTCCACTATACAAGTATCTGAACTATGCCTGTACTGATTGGGTTTTTTTCTGACGATTTTAACGAGGGGGCTTATTTGACATTTAAGTCAATCTTTCATAAGGCCCTCAATTTAGTTTAGTTTGATTGTGAAATCATGCTCAAATCCGTTCCTGGAACCAACCAGTAATAAGCAATAAGCTTTAGGTCAGTGTGAAGTAGCTAAGACTTACGTTACAGCCGTAGATATAGTTTTCTAACATTGCACCTCCCAGAGTCTGTCCTCCAATATCCCATACTTGCAGTGCAACATGAATATTGCCTGAAATAAATGATTAGTACATCAACATTAGTCTGTGTATAGCAAAAACTGCCTGAAAAAAATGATTAGTACATCAAAATTAGTCTGTGTATAGCAAAAACTATGTATAACTAACACATTTTAAACGATTTTTAGTCACGTATAGTTTATTAGGACATAAATGGATGAGCTTAACTGGAAACTATTCAATATGAGATCATGCTTTGTTTTGTTTTCTAACCATCAGCAAACTGGTAAACAATCCTCCATGTCAACCAATACTAGACTCATGTATGGATGAAACAATCCTCCATGTCAACCAATACTAGACTCATGTATGGATGATTGTTTTGGACACGTTTTAGAGTGTTTGCATGTTCTAAATATGGAGTTTATTACTGGTATAACCACTTTTTCTGTATCTGTGTTTTCTCTAAAATGACGGGACAGGAAGAATCAGAACTCACTATGAATAATTGTACAACACCATATTGTCAACTCATTGTCATGACATATAAATAACACTGGATACATTAGTGTTAAAAAATAGCTTGATTGAATGTTTGTGATTATGATTCAGTAGTTGACACAATTATAAAAAATATTTAATGTGGTCCAGATATTTTTCTTCTTACGAGTTAAACAATGTTAGAATATAGTAAGTGAATAAACTCAACAAAATAAAAGGCTTAAACCTGGTAACACTATTCGTTTCAGGAAGAAATCCAGTCCAATAGTTTGCTTGTATTGCTTTCCAAACTGTTCTTGTGAGTATCTTGTTGCAAGTGAAGTCTGAAATATACACAAACACATATGAACATATAAACATGCATTCATTGGTATGTTGGTCTTATGCTATTTTCAACGTTTTTAGTTACGTAAAAGATCCTGGCCAGGTAGTTCCCAGTTTTGCAGCCCCCCAGCACTTTTCTTGACAGACTTATAACCAGTGGTTGTTTCAGCTAGTTTTCTATTTCGTAATGTTGCTTATGCTTCTTGGTAAAACCCCAATTAGAGCTCCTGAGACAATGAGTTTAACATTTTCTAAATATACAGTACTGTATCTAACAAGTTCAACGATGGTAATTTATTTAAATATATTGATGCACCTGTCTGTAATGATGTCTAATAAGTGAATAAAATATGGGTAAGCACGGACCTATGAACTATGGATTGGCAACTCCCCGATATCGGTAATACGATAACAAATAATATTTTACCCAGCATCCTAAGCTCAATGTATCGATAGGCAAAAATCGGTTGTTTGCTTTAATTTCCATAGCTGGTCTAAATATGATACGCAATGATCTGTACATAGTTGTAGTTTTAGTTGCGTAATGTTTTGACAAATGGACAAGTGCCAATGGAGTTGGCCAAACACACCCCCTTGATATAATTGGTATCATCAAATTTTGAGAGTTTGAGAATTATCTAAAGTATGCATCTCTTTGTCGGCCCCTAATTTGATATAAAGTAACAAATACTATTTCTTAATGACAACATGTTCAAAGCAATCACTAGAAATGTACTACATGGATACCTTTCTTCAGTAGTTGGTCGACTTTTAACAGACATTTAAATCAACAGTTTTATTAAGCTAATTACGTGTCAACATCAAGACAATGAATAACTAAATTTATAATACATAGTAATAAATAGAACATTGAAACACTTGAACTGTTTCAAACACTTTGCAGGGATCATTGGTTTAGTAACTATTTATATTTTTGTCACGAACGACACATTCCGTTTAGGAATTTGGTCAAATCGTGAAGAGTATTTTTTGGAATTAAAGACAGTTAGAGCAAACTAAGAGACAAATAGCACCTTTCCAGAAGCGCCATCTCCCATAATAACAATTTTCAACTGTTTATCAGGGACTTCATCTTCGGAATCAGACATATTGTTTTGTTATTTGTATAAATTTCACTCGCTAATATTATTTTGGTCTCTGAACCTCCATTTTGAACTATTTACTTCCTTTGTTGCTGTGCGACGAACCCAAAGTAACGTACCAATAATTTATCGTTAGAATGAGTAATTGAATAAAAAGTAGTTGTCAGAATTCTTAAATATTTTTATTATCATTACGCTATTAGTTATTATTTATACCAAAGGCAGAAGACTTGTTATATGAACATTAGTAATTTTGATTCGAGATTAAAGTCAGTGCGCGCAATATTTTGTTTTGTGAAAATAGCAAAGAGAAATATTTAAGTTACCTCCCCTACCGAGAAGGAGAAGAAGTCTTCGACATTTAACGCACCTTCAACTGATGATCGCCTCTGAAAGGCTGCAACCGCCACTGCAAGTCACGCATCGGACTGAACAGCTACACCAGAAGATGATCATGTTTTGACTCAACGGGTGCTACGTCCATAATCTTACAAGACTGACGGATGCCAATGACACATCCGAAACCTATACCTGTCTCATCTGGAGTACCTCAAGGATCTGTGCTTGGACCACTTCTCTTTCTAATCTACATAAACGATCTTCCTACGAATGTCAAATCCAAATTGAGACTATTTGCAGATGACACTGCTCTTTATCTTACCATCTCAAGATCTTCCCAATCAGACATTCTCTAGAAAGATCTTTACAACCTCAAACGCTGTCCAGAGTCATACATGGGACATGGAATTTATAATCCTCTAAATGTCAAGTCATTCACATAACAAGGTCCAAAAATCCAATTCCTTTAGAGTACACTTTTCACAATTGCATACTGGAATCTGTATCTTCAGCAAAATATCTTGGTGTCGACATCTGTTAAGACACATCATGGAATCCCATGATACGCACATTAATCGCACCTCTAAGAAGGCAAACAACACACTTGACTTTCTTAGGAGAAACGTCAAGATTCACTCCGAATCACTTAAATATTCTGCCTACAGTAACACAGTTCTTGTTCGTCCTCAGTTAGAGTACTGATCCACAGATTGGTGGATTCATTGATGCAAATACCTCTAAACGTGAAGCTGTCCAACGTAGAGCTGCCAGATGGGTCCGTATGACTATGGACAGACTTCTAGTGTCACAGACATAATACAGTCTCTACATTGGCAAAGGCTTGACCAACGTAGAATAGACATCAAACTCTCTCTTATGTATAAAATCACTAATACACTTAAACGAATGTCAAATTGGCCACCTAGTTTTTGTTATATTTTTAGGAAAAGTATTTGGAGAAAAATACAAATAACTAAATATAAGTTTAATATAATATATTCCTTACTCATTGATAAAATGTGTCTATGAATATACTGTTGTGGAATGGCCGCGCACATCCGATGAATAACGCGCGTGAGCTCCCTGAGATTTAGTTGCAGTAGCTGTGCTTGCGTTTAAATAGGTCCAACAAGTAGTCGATAGGATTTATTAAATCCAGACTTTTTGCAGGCCATCTGAGTGTTTGCACCTTGTTTGCTACACGCTTTACAAGTGTGATTCTAGCCGCGTGACATGATGCGTAATCTCGTGCCAACACCATACCGAGATTGGCACGGATTTGAAGATGAAGGACCGACCGAATGACGTCATATCGATACCTCATCGCAGTTATGTTTCCTTGAATGCCATGGTTACACTTGGAGATTTCGTGTGCATGAAAACGCTTGAGTGTGTTCTGCTATGCTTATTATCGCCATATTTAATGTTTTTCATAATAGACAATCAACGAGGATTACGTTCCTACCAAATTCGACAACTACGTTTTCCGAGCCCAAGGAGCCCTAGCACATGTCCTATTTTCGCACCAACCGTTCCGCATGGACAGTTTGTATATGGAAACGTTTTTCCCCGTTAATCGATAGATTGGTGTGTACAATACAAATTAACCAAAATTCGGATGCATTGATTAAATATGTCGCACAATATCATATACTATATTGTGGCCAAATAGAAATTCGTTTAAGTGTAATTGCTATCCCCATTTCTGACTTTCTAATCGCACTTGTAAGACCCTCTCGATATTATCACCCCTCGTCTTACAGGCTGATAACATCAACAACTGATTTTCAATTTTTCATTCTTTCCAAGTGGTGTATTTCACTGGTACATGCAACCACTCGCCCGAAACTGTGGCCTGCCCACCTTGGAGCATTTCAACCAAGCAATCTGCAAGATTGATCACGTCTCACCATAGAAAATCACCATACTTTTACTTTTAAACCTAACCTATATTCTTACTTCAGTATTTTATTTTTCTGGGTCATTGTATATTGGTTACATCACCCTTTCTTTTTTTGTTGACTTTACTAATATTCCTGCAGCTTGACGCGCAATATATGTCTAGGTCCCCAGCAGGAGTTTGACATTATTGGAAGATAGATAAAAAAGCGGGCAACGGCGAAATGATATTCAGACATATTGGATTTTAAAAAATGTTGTTGTACGTTTTCGGAAAAGAATTAAATGATCGTCCAAAGCTTGTTCTGCAGACTTAAATGTACTTTGTTTGTGCTGTGTCGTACTTTACGTCGAAATGAGCTCTTATATCTCAAATTTAGCAATAATTAGTATCAAAGTCATTGAATATATAGAATGATTTCCGACAGACCTTTTTATATAAGGGTGAACCCCCCGTTTTGGTACGCCGGACCATTTTAAGCGGCATTCCGGATGCCAAGGGTTGTTACGCCGGATGCCACTGTTGGAGCTAACTAGATTCGGATTACATGAATTATTCGTTTCTTTTCATTCCCGCCACAACGGCCAATGCCCTCCGACTTCCAACCCCTCACAAACTAACCAAACCAAGTACATAGTCACTGAACCTTTGGTCAAAGAAGAACTGTCAGTATGTAAAAACACAAAGCCTGTGGCTATGACAATATTAACTATGAACGCATGGTATATTGAGGTGTACTGTTAATCACTGTGATAACTCTGCTATTACAATCCATGCTGAACTGTTCCCATACCCCTACAAATATGAAGCGAGTGTGATAATCCCACTATATAAAGGTAGCGGGAAAAAGAAATCCGACCCCAATAGCTATAGGGCAATCTCATTGTGATCCACTATCATTAAGCTCTACGAAAAGGTTGTCTTGATTTGTATACATGTAGATGGTGATATAAGACCGAATTTCCAGCAAGGTGGATTTCAAAAGTATGAAAGCTGCCTCATGAAAGCCTTTGTACTTATAGAAAGTATTCAATGTGCGCGTGAAAACAGCGCTCGTATACATGCATGCTTCTTAGACGCACAGAAAGCTTTTGATAAAACATGGCTCTCCATTTTGCTGTTAAAGCTGCATAAAACCAGCATCAATACTGTCTGTACAAGGCGATACATTCATTACTAACCGACAATTGGAGTTGTGTGTAATCTCACGGTTATACATCTAGCTGGTTCCCTATATACTTCAGTAAACGCGTCAATGACAACATGTATCTCGTGTTCATAAATGACCTTATTGATAAAATCGAACATAGTCCTGACTGCATATATATACGGCAACTTTGCTGCGGTTGTCATGGTTGTTATGTCTTATACTAAATCTGGTCTAAACAGAGTGTTAAACATATGTTATCAATACTGTGTGCAGGAACGCTATACATATAACCCAAGTAGATATAAAGTCGTTGTTTTAATGAACAAACCGACACTCACGAACCCAGACAGTGGTACATATGTAACAACCCTGCACAGGAGTCTGACAACTACACCCACCTTGGTATTGTTTGTAACAACGTCAACACTTTAGTCTCATTAAATGTGGTATTCACGGCACATGCATTAACCCGTTGACGTCTAGACGTATATACGATTCCATAGTTCTACCACGGGCCCTTTACGGGTGCGAGTTAAGGTCACGTTTAACTACAGACCAGTTAACGTGTACACGGACAATGTATTAAACACATACAATCCCTTCCATCTAACACCAGAACCGACGTTGCCCTCAGTGCGGTAGGGATCTGGCCGATCTCAAACCTGATCGTTAAAAAGAAACTTCTGCTATACGGACAATTCTGTGTTCTTGAACCCAAGAAACAACCTGCACACCGACTAACTATGTTTATGAGCAATACAGCGAATGGCTTCCTAAGGGACATTTTCAAATTATGGAAAACTATAAAATAGCTCATGTATTCACTGAATATGTACACAGCGGCATTTGTCCCGGATTGACAACATGGAAGCGTTTAATTTTCAAATCCGCCCAAATTTAGAAAATCAGTGGACTGTTCGTTGTCAGTCCGATCCAAGTTTATGTAGTCTACTCTACATATATACTCTATACAAACCATGTTTCATCTGGGAATACTGTCGCTCGAACACGAAAACACGAAAAATACCATTGTCACACATCCATGACAATCATCGGCAAACGTTGTAATAGGCAATATACTGTACAAAGTGTTCAGTTACGTTAGAAAACATAGCAGTGCATAAACTACAATATTATCGTAGACATGAACGTGTAACACTGGAGCTTTGACAGTGTTTAATAACACATTTGAACTCGGAACACTTTCTTAACTTTACTGAACTACCACCTGAATGGCAAAGTATTGAGATGTTGTGCCCCTTTCGTACGCGTGTACCTATTTACTATGTTCGATTACTGCGTTTTCGTTCTGTTTTACCGCAATGTTATAGAATGTGGTGAATTAAGTACGGTTGTAGAACCGAGTGCACAGTTTAATTACAAACTAACCTGGTCAAGCTGACTGTTGACCGGTTGAATCAAACTGTATAGATTATGTGTGGTTTTGTAAATTTTAGTATGTTTTTATTCGTTACGTTATTCGCACACACGTACACACACATATCCCCCCCCCCCCCCC
>ENA-OREC01001072-OREC01001072.1-marine-metagenome-genome-assembly--contig:-NODE-1072-length-13003-cov-17.271933_pt1 | contig 13003 bp, 6 predicted proteins | sample MGYA00248626_ERZ508543 | MGnify/ENA primary metagenome ERZ508543 (study PRJEB26211, sample SAMN05518279) | marine metagenome | isolation source: Puget Sound, Washington, USA | host: Bankia setacea... | reverse complement strand
ATATATCAGGTTTCCATAATCCAGATGCGATCTGATCAGTGATTTGTATAAGGTCAGGAATAGAGTATTGTCAATATGAGTAAACTTTCTTCTTATTAATCCAATAATCATGTTGGCTTTGTTCAAAGTATTACTGATGTGCTTTTCAAAACTCAAACTTTCAGTAAAAAGTACTCCTAAATCTTTCTCAGAGTCTTCCCTTTTAAGCTGTTGTATATTTCCATCTCTGTCAGTCATATGGTAGTCAGTGTCAACTCTTTTGCGACCAAAAGAAACTACTTTACACTTCTGTACATTAAATTTTAAAAGCCAGTCCTTGCTCCATTGACACAGGTTATCTATATCTTCTTGCTTCACAAGAACAGGTGATTTCTTGGGCTTAGTTAAACCAGCTTCCGTCTTGTTATTACCAGATGCTGGTTTCTTCTATGCTTTTTGGGTGGGGGTAACTGAACCCACCACCCTGGTTTCATCACTCTCCCTCTGACAACGAGCTATCAGACGAGGATGCAGCAACCACAGTTTCCTTAATTGGTATTTTATGCACTCCCCCTGTGGCAGTACCACTTTCAGAAAACTCTAAACTAGGTCCCATCATGCCAAGCTCAGATGAGGTTGCGTCATCCGTCCTCACCCGATCCTGAGATAGGCACGGCAATACAGCCCCTTCAGATCTGTAGGAATCCCCCAATCTCAGTCCCTGGCACCAATTCAATATTTAGGTCCCAACGTTCATATGGCTTATCTTGGTGCATCCGAAAATCTACCATATATATATCCACTAATTTATCCGTCACACGTAAGACCTTAACATGTCTCAGATTATTTGGTTCCAGGGCCATGTGTTCCCTGGCCTGCAGAACACATGCCCGGCAATTGCACAAGCTCCTCAAGCCCATCAAAATTTATACAAACTTTTTTCAATGCCATTTTAAGATTAAATATTTAAAACCAAACTCAAAAGTGTTAAGTAGGATGAAGAGGAGCCTTTATTAATTGATAAATAACCTACTGTACAAAGTACAATGATAGAAAACATCAAGTGACTTTTTAACATTATAATGTAACTGTTTAGCTTTTTGTTTCAAATAAATATTTTCCATTGATTATGAAACAACTAGTTATACAACGTGTACACATCATTCTCATTAACACAGATTGTTGCATTTAATTTTAATATAAACTGTGTTGCTGTGTTCATACATGGTTAGTGATGACATAAGCTAAGAGTATTGGTAATTTCACTAAAAGTAACTAAAATAATATTTTCTTTTTCAGTCTTCTCTTATTTTAGCCGGGGTTGGTTTGGCAGCAGTAGGATTGGCTGGTAAGTGAACAATATAGGTTGTATTAAACATGAAGCTCGAGACTGACACAATTTGCTACACGCTTGTGTCTTAATTTCCCCTGCTGAGAAATCTTTATGAAAAATTACTCATCCTGCATAACATAAATTAAGGTACAGTAAAAACAGGAAAAGACATCTTTTTATTTCCTTTGCTCTGCATACATAACCTGTTATTAGGGTGAAAGAACAGGTGGATCTTTCTTGTCCTGCTTTAAATAACCAAATTCTGGTTGAACATAAACCCACATGTACACAGAATGATTTAATAAAAATTGGAAAATAACTATAACAGACTGAATAAAAAAAGTTTGGTTTAATCAATCTGATATTAAAGACACATGAACATAAACAAAGTAGTTTAACCAGATAGACAGTGTTAGCATTTGAAGAAAATCTTATAATCTGGTGTTATAGTTGTTATATACAAGTAACACCGTATTCAATTAGCAATAACATAACCATGTCCAACAACATATAAGTAACCTTTCGCCTTATTTGTTATCTATAGGACGATACATCGTGAGACATCAAGCAGCCATCACAAAAGTTTACAAAAAGATGGATATGTTACCAAAAGATGTAAGTGTAAATGTATAGTCTTGATATTTATAATGATCTAATACATTTATAAAGAAGTGGCAAAATAATACAGATTTATAAACAATTCAACATACATTTTACAATTGACCTTTAACTTTGAAAAAAGTGCACTTAAATAATGTGACTTCGTTTTATTTATTCATTATTGTGCGCTCCGAGAAACAGACTGAATTAGATATATACTCAGGACATTTTTGCAAAACATGTAGAATCATTTTGAGTTAAAAAACAACAACACATATACATTTATTTTTGTTATAATTTTCTTACTTTTTACGATAATGTTACAAATTGCTGTCGTATTTATTCCCTATGAATAGTGATCAAATAAATTCTGATTGTAGCCCTTCAGCAAATACTACAGAGGTGGATTTGAGAACAAGATGACCCGTCGAGAAGCGAGTCTTGTCTTAGGTGTAAGGTAAGTACAGGTTCACGGTTATAGAATAAAGGTCCACCATCAAAACCACTCTAGATTAAAACCAGTCACTGTTCAGACTAAACATCTCATTAAAGTGTACTTTTTAAGTCAACCTTTTAAGACCACAGTTTTCGGTCCTAAACATCCCATTAAAGTGTACTTTTTTAGTCAACCTTTAAAGACCAACATGCTATTATGACAGCTTTTTGTCAATCTGAGGATGGTCACTACTTTAAAATAAATAAATGTGTTCTATGTACTCTCTGGTGCTGTTATAATTCAGTAGTTTGAAGATCCGATTTTTCCATGACATTGAAACATTTAGGCTTGTTTGTTCGAATGAAAAAAGTTGTGTTGTTTGAAGTCACAAATTGATTTATAACTGAACTATATTTGGATAGGTATTACAGAAAGTAACTTTTCTCCATGCTTTCGCCAGCAGAATTAAATATATTGATGCAATCCCGTTTTAGCACTCTGTTAACATTCATGTTTTAACTACTTTAGAAACTGTTTAAGTCTGTGTAATCGTTCACGAGCACCGTAACCATAACAAAGTAACTTTCTTATCAACATTCATACCTTTCTTTGCTTTCATCTTTACTTGTACGTGTTAATAGTCCATGTTTTTGTAAGTTTTACACTGATTAACTTTGAGCTGTCAGAATCTGCCATTTTACTAGGCCATTGTAGTTTATGATGTTTATAACACGTTTCAGCTTAACTGTTCACAGTTGTAAACAAGGAGTTTGGTAATGTTTAAAACATAGTAAGTTTTCATGTGTACACGCCTGAAGTAAGTCTGAACAATTTTGGTCTATTGTGAAGTTTAGATTTTGTATGATGCCATTTTGTTTGCTAGTGTTTGCCCACATTTTTCGCCCACAATCTGGGACGAAAAAAGATGGGCGACGTCATTTCATGGGTGATTCACCCATTGCCCGAACTTTTCACCCCTGATTTTCGCCCATTTCGTGGGTATAAAAGGCTGTGTCTCAACCAAAATCGGAGGTTCCATCTTGGTCGCGGTTTTGGGCAGTCGAAATCCATGTCCTGTGTCCTGTGTCAATGTGATTAGTATTTACATTATAACAAGAGGCATTGTGTTAATAGATTAAAAGCTTTTGATACGGTTCTGACATTTTAAACCAGAAATACGATCATTTAGCTGAACCTTTGGATTTTATGTGGATATAGTCGACCGACGAGGCCAGCGTGTTTATGTAATATAGAGACTGTTGATTATTTTATATTTATTTAATTCATAACTGTTGAAATTGCCTTGTGTTTTGTATATTTTTACGTATAACTCTAGTATTCAATAGGTAGCACGCAACAATATGAGCACAAACCAATGAACTTATAAATGATTTGAGTTACATGCAGTTCAACCTGCTAACCCGGAAAGGCCATTTGAACAAGAAAACAGCTTCACAGTAAAAAAAGGAAAAGTTTTGAGGACATTTCGAGATTGGTTTTGAAGACACTTTAGAAATGACATGTTTATATTTTCAGCCCATCAGCATCACAAGCTAAAGTTAAGGAGGCCCATAAGAGAATCATGCTTCTAAACCATCCAGATAGAGGTAAGAATAATATACATGTAATCAATTCTTTTTTACATTCAGCAACATGAGTATTGTACTAATGCAGGGGATTCATTTTAAACCAAATATTATATTTTTAAAACTTTCAATGTGACACCTTAATAAATTCAACGAAGAGACGGAAAAGGTTTTAAGGCTCGATGTTGTTTTATAAAGACTTTTCCATTGAAACTACTGCCTTTTAGTACCAAGAAGCTCTGTAATTGGACAGAAATGTGTTTGGTCTTAAATTGGCAGAGAGGTCTTTATGCTTGATAGTTTAATTTAATAGAGAAACTTTGTACATTTTGTTTGTTAATTATTTCAGGAGGTTCACCCTATATTGCTACAAAGATTAATGAGGCGAAAGATTACATGGAAAGCAAGAAACCTTGAAAAGAGACTTGGTTACAAATCAATAACATTTCAACCATAAATCCCTGTGGAGAGAATACAGGACACCTTGGGAATTTAAACTATCACAAATCTAAATGCCATGGAAATGTGATAAAAAAGCTTTCAAGGTTTTACTGTAGTTGAACTAGAGGTTGTGACATGCATAGTAACACACACCACAGCTGAATGAAGATTTATGAAAAGAAATGAATACAAGATCTACATACAGGGATCAGCAAGAGATGAATCAAAGTTATGTTTGTGCTGACATTGAATTAAAAACACAAGTAAATAGATAGTGTACATTATCATTAGTCATAGATGGAAAGCAACAATATTGGTGAAAGAAATTGAATTGTGAAAAACATTTGAACAAATACATGTAGTACCATAGGACTGTTACATCAATGATCCTTGTCATATAGGTTGTACCTTAGTAGGAATAAATGTTCTACAAATGGTCAGTTATCTAAACAACTGCCTTTTACAAATCTTATACCAATTGTATCACTTAATTCTGCAGAGTTAGATAAATGTATTTGTGATTCTACAGGAATGATATACTTACTAATGTTTACTGTGACTAAAATTACTTGAACAAGTTTCTCCAGTAAAACAACTATGAGAAATGTGACAGTCAGATCTTTGTCCTCATAAAGATATATATGTTTTTATTTTAGTGTCTGCATTGTTGCAAAACCAATCCAGTTGTCATCACCACCACCATCATCATCATTGTTATACATACATAGCCATCATCTTTCAATTTTAACTTAAAATCGTCACATTGCTAGGAACTGCATTATGGACATATATTGAACAGACTTATTGAGCTTTGAAATGATTGAGATAACATATGGCATTATCAGTTTTTAAATACTTTTTTTCGATTCATTCTACCTACCAGATCGGCTTGTTTGTAATATTTAGATAATGTGTAGAAAGTGAAAGTGAATATTGGACAGTTTTATACGTCAGTTACTATGGAATATGATTACAAATAGTTCTTCCGTTCTATGTACCGGTATTAATTGTAAGTTACATGTATAACAGAAATATTATTATTTGTATGCTGGCATTGTGATATTTGTTTGTATCATGTTATGAACTTTTATGATGAATAAAATATGGAAAACTGTTGGATTGTTTATCAGACTTGTAAACACATTAAAAAAATGTTGATGATGAAATACTTTATAATATGTGCAAATACATTATTGTATAAAAGGAGGATGCAATCTGATAGTCCTTAACTAAACAGCATAGGCTTTAAGTTTGCAGAAGAAGTTTATCTATCTATAATCTGGAAACTTATACATGTAGACAGTCCTGGTAATAACGGGTCATAAATCATAATAACAAACAAGCTTTCATTACCAGGGTGTTGTTCGATGTGTTAATTCTCCTGGTACCAATATGTACTACACAACAGGAATGAAGCTTTTTTGCTCAAAGAAACTGGTGATTCTGATCGGTTCCAGGCTCATTACTAACATGCATATGTATTTTATTACACCTAAACAGCACATTTTTTAAATTAATATGGAACTACGATGCTAATGGTGAGGATCAAATCATGACCACTCTTGTGTTTATGCCAATCCAAGAGGGATTAGGGTTTATAGGAGGGCTTAGTAGTGATCTGTCCAATACATGTATATACCGTTAACAGCTGTGTTTAGTGTGTAGAAAACATCAGAAAAGTATCAACATCCTTTTTAATAACTTTTTCCGCTTTAATTTTAATTAGGCAATATCACGGACATATAATAGGTCCTTGGCAATTTATGACAAATTATCATTTTTATACCCATCTGCCGATATTTACGAGTCAAATTATAGAAATATTAAATGCATCTTGAGCAAATTAGTGTTGGTTAGAAAAAGATACATATATAGTAATCAATCAAAGAAAGTATTTAGATTGTTTGAAAGTTTTCCCATCAGATACTGTACAGCATGTAATTTAAAAATGTTCATATTATATCGCAAGCATCAATATTATTCCTTTACAAAACTACTAAAAGTGACGGTTCAAATATTTGTTTGTTATGGCTGCACATGATGTCCTGAGTGTTAAAGTTCTTCATAGGACACCTGGCATGTGTTTATATTTTTCGCATTTGCGCAGCAGAAAAAATATCACAATTGGGAGGAAAGAAGAACTTTGCTGGGTGTGGGCCGTCACCATCCACAGAATAGTCCTAGAATAATACGGACATATAAACCATGAATGGTATATCAATATATAATCACGGACCAATAAAGCAAAGGTCCGTGATATAATAATGTGCTAGTAGAAAACACACAAAGTGTACACAACTTCTTGCATTACAAAATCGGGTTCAATGTGTACACAAAATATATTTCATTTCAGTCATAAAATCTCGTTTCAACAGTGTTCAATTTCGCGCCATCTGTCACGTAGAAGTTTTTCCTGAGAGTAGCCTCCCTTGGATAACACTAAATGCCGCTTGGAGTTGTTTTTAACTTTCGACCAATCAGAGGCTTTGATGTATCAGGCAAATTTGAAAAGCGGTGGAAGAGCTTTGATGTTGTTTACAACGTGAACAATGCTAAAATAAGCAGAAATTAACCTCGCAGTCTTATTAGAAACAGGAGAAATATAAATACTAATTGCAATTGTAAGTATTTGTTTTTAACTGTATTGTTTTGATATTTGTGCCTTGGAATTTATCGTTTTTCATGTTTTTTCGTCGTACGAATGTCATTCGGAATGGACGCCAAAATTGCGGCCAAAAGCTTGCCATAGTGGTGCGACTAGTTTAACACAATGACCCGAGTTTAAATGATCACGTCATTTAGACAGACATGTTAACAATTAGGATTGTTAGGAGATGACCATTTTTTAATCACCGGTTGTAAATCAACAAACGGCTGTTACGAAATGACCCAGATTCCCTCAGCTTTGTCTAGTTTGTGCAATCGATAGTGACCTCTTATGATCTTTGTTAGAATTCATTCAGTTGCAATTTATCATGTGAAATAGTCATGGCTTGGTCAACTGGTCATGCACTGATTTCCAGTAGCTACAATAATGAGCGATAAAGGATTTTCATATTTTGTTTTCAATCCCTGTAAGTTGTAACACTACAACTCTCCCATTCAGTTCTTCAAACCATGCATTTGTGTTAACTTTTGATGTGTCAAATGCAAGGTTCTTCACTTTTACGTTAAAAAACACGTAGCAAGGCCAGTTGATTGAATTGTGAAACCAAAATAATGTAACATCTGTACAAATTAAGCACTGCCAAACTGATATTTAAACTATTTTAAAACAAACTGTATCATAAATGATCACTTTGACCTTCTACGAGTTAACTTTGGTACAAGCTAACCATGGTATGAGTTGACTGGTAAGCTTTATTTATACCAACATTTTTTGAGGGAATAACACCCTTAGTACAAATTGCCTCATTTGTTAAACACTCAAAAGTTAAGTGTGAGAGATACTCAGATAGTAAAAGAATTTGGTCCAACTTCCAGAATGTAGGTTGGTCAATATGGGCTAAGTGGAAGCCCTGTCTTGATCACCTTTAGTGTTAATTTCTGATATTTTGCTGGACCGAGTTTTAGCATAGACTGGCTTTAGCAGATGAGTAGATAAGAATTAAGATAACACCAAGTCCTTTTATTTTTGTGAATAAAGTATACAAACAGAGCACTGTTGCACTTCTATTATGATCAGTGTTCTTTATTAATTCAAGCCTAGTGTTTTTAAACTAATTTAATGATACTTAAACAACTGAGAAAGTTGCTGAAACTAACTTACTATTATTAGTACAATATATTACTAAGCATGTGGATGCTAAAACTTTAATTATATATATATATACGCCTTGTACAAATTTTAGTTATAACCCTTGTACAAATATTAGTTTTACAAAAAACATACTGTAAAGCAGTCTCTGGCTGCTTATTAATTTGTTTTTTCTACTCAAAATAAAACTATTTACTGGCCTAAAAATTAACAGATTCTCAAACTGCTGATACCTTTATCCTGACTGTTCATACACCTTTATAAATCATCTGTTAACTGATCTTCAAGCAGTTAATAAAGAGCAACACTTATTGGCTTCCTTCTCCCTTGACCAATCATGAACTTAATTCTCTTTTATCCCTGGCAAGTTTCTGTCTGTTCTTTGCAAATAAGCTAGACTTAATTTAGAGTTAATTGTAGATTTCCATGCCTGTGGTATTGTCTTCAGGTGTTAAAAGGTAATTAAAGGTGTGCATGCTGGCTAATTGTTAAGATATACTTGTGCATTGGTGTGTGAAGTGTCAGGTAGTGTTGACCATTCTTTACAAGTCTTTGATTAGGTGACAATGTGTGAAATACTATATAAAAGGTTTGTATTACATTTGTCACCAGTGGGAAACAAAGTCAACATTTGGCAATGATGAATAGGACTTTCATTTCATTGGTATCACAAGTAATGAAACACTGTACAAATTGGTGATACTTGAATATTATAGTAAAGTAATCTAAAGGATACATTGAACAATTTGATAGTGTAGTATTAAGTAAGTGCTGTTGTTTGCTGACTTTATAATCTCTCTAAATAATATGAGTTTGCATCCTTTTGCTGGTATTTAGTTTTTAGATATTTGTGTATACTAACACACTTATTAAATTCACTATGTGTACAATTAATTTAGATACATGTAGTAAAAACAAGTTACACAGTGCTATTCTTGTTTTCAGAGAACTTTGAACAATGTTGGGAAATACTAGAAGAACACGTCCAGTGGCCATTGCAGGAGATAACAAGCTCAAGATGAAGTCTGGACCAACAAATGTGGTATGTAATGTGATTTTCTCTCTAATTGGATGATAAAGCGCTTACTTTAAAAGGAGTAGGAATTGTAAAAACAAAAAGATCTAGTTCTGAGTTAAGTTCAATAGGCAGAAATACATTCTATATCAATATCTCTTATAATATGATTATGAAGTTTAACCAAATTTTAATTTCTAATTCTAATTTGGTGTATTTATATCTAGGGAATAGGAAAGAGTTCTAAATTCCATTGATATAAAGTAAAGTTAAAACTATACTTATTAATGTTTATAGTAAACGTGTTTGACATGCAAGTTTTCTCAAAATAAGGACCCCCGTGTCAGCATTATTTTTTTTGGCCTGCACAGTGTTAACGCACTCACTGCTGCGACTCTGGTTCGATACCCGGCGTCGGCATGTGGTAACCAAGTCAGACAGGTGGGTTTCCTCCGGGACACTCTGGTTTCCTACCACACGAAGACCATCCAACCGCAAACATTGTTGCCAACGAGCATGATTAATATAAGTTATATAACTTGTTTTGTAATCGTTGTAAAATAAATAACGTTTAAAATATAACTAAGATAAGAAAATAATGTAATGGATAAGATCTGGTATAGAAATCCTTCAAAGTCGCAGGTCATTGGCCGTTGTGGCGGGGATGAAAAAACGAATGACAACGCAGATCCGACAAAAGTTGAACGCTTAAAAAACGTTATTTTGTTGTGAATGTTTATTATTACTTTATATTGAGAAATATTAAGATGTGTTTCAGATCTTTTGGTAGACTATAAAATGCTTATTCCATTATTTTCCAGAGCAAGGATAGAGTGCAGCTCCACACAGCAGGGAAGAGACAAGGAGATTCCTTACAGGACCCTACACTCAAAAGAAGGGCAGCTTTTGGTGATATCACAAATGTAAGTACAGTACAGAACATCTCGATTTAGCATTTGGGTCTTTAAAATAAAGGACGACTGCGGCTCACTACTAAGCTAACTTTTTGTTGGTCCAGAGAGTGCCTTTATTTGTGCAACTTCACCATTATTTAATTTCCTAGCACTTTCTAAATGACCAAGAAACTAATTCTGAAATGACATAAATTCACAGGATTGTTTTAGATGTTTTATTTCAGACAGATACGTAAGACTACGAGGGGGAAAATGTCACAACTTTGCAAATGGACAAGTGGAGACACATTGTTGTTATTCTAGACTTTATTTTTTCTTATAATTTCAAAATTCAACAACCTATGGATACTTCTAGTTTTGTTTCCAGAACTTACTTGTTGTATAAGACTGTCATCCAAGTATAAGTTTGGACTTTCACTACTTTGATTGCTTATTCTAGGCCCTGGTAGACAAGCCCAACATAAAGGGAGCACTAAAGAAGTCCAAGCTACCAGGAACTACACAAGCCAAAGCCATTGTACCCACACAGAAGCCAGTATGCAAGGAGAACAAGCAGACCAAAGAGAAGAAAAAGACGAAGGCATCAACACTGAAGAAAGTTCCATCCACCGACACACTGGCAGATGAGAGCATGTTGTCGCTGTTGTCATCACAAGGGTCAAGTTGCAGCAGTTCGCAGGAGTCCATTGAGACACCCAGTGATATTAGGTATCTGTACGTACTAAGTAGCTCTAGTCACCTATTGTATGCTTTAACCCTGTAGTAAATAAGACATTGTTTTAGGGACAAAAGACAAAAAGACATTTCTGGTGACACCTTATATTTTTCCCAAAAATAATAATAAGGTAGGACCCTTTCTTTCATTGTTGGGTCACCAGTAAAGATAAAAAAGATGCATTAAATCATTTCTTCATTATGTTTTATTAGAACATTTATTGAGAAAAAGAGTTTCTATAGAGTGGCAGTATTTCTAACATGTAGTTTATAGTTTTGAGATGCATGTATAGAACTCTTACTAACACATTTTATCTGAATATATTAAGCAAGCTGACAAGAGCACTTTCATTTATATATTTTACAAAGTTTATCCTTATAATTTATGCATTTTAGCTGAGCTGATGTACAGAATACTTCATAACTGTGTTTTACCATAGTGGTACTAGCCTTTCAATGTTGAAACCTGTTATCCGTGGTGATCAATCAATAGTCTGTATAAAGTTTGTCGCTCATAAGTTAAACAAAGAAATCTGTATTTGTCATTTTTTTTAAAGTAATTTGTAATGAATAGTTTTCATGATAATGTCTTGTCTATTTTAGCTGTAAAGGAGTAGAGGATTTGGTGTCAGAAGACTTGACGATTTCCTCAGAGGTAAGACAGTTTGACATCATTTAGATTTCAATGGCTATATGAATATTACAAATTTGTTACGACTTCTTAGTTTGGTTGGAATGCAGTGGTAATGGATGCTTATTTAATTCATTGATTTACTGGAACTTTGACCTTTGAGTGGCAATGTATGCTTGAACCTATGGGATTAAATGTGACATTACTTATTTGGAAATCACTCCCCAACTCTGTTTATTTATGCCAAATTTAGGCCGTTTAATATATTGCATTTGGTGTCAACAAGACTAGTTTTGAAGACAAAATATTGATGTGAAAAGGCACCATTAGCATCACACTGCGGTTTGGCTATGAAGTCAAAAACATTGTAGAGAGTTATTCTTACTTTCATCAACTTACTGAACTTAATGATGGTCAATTTAATATTATTATTTAAGTAGAACATATACTCATGTATCTTTTTGTGTTCCCAGATAGATGATGTGGATAAGGAGAACATGCAGGATCCTGTACAGGTGGCATTATATGCTTGGGACATCTTCCAGTACTATAAGGAGAGAGAAGTAAGTGTAGTAGCATTCAAATTCACTCCTATAATAAAAGAATAGAATGAACAATAGAATTAGATAGAAAGGTAAATATGACATCATCATGACATGATCACAATCTTGTATGCCTTTCATTGTTTTAAAGTTCATAACTTTGTTTACAGTCCAGAAAAAAAGCATGTCAAATCTGTTTTCACAGCTCAAGTTTAAAGTGGATCCATTTTCAATCTAATTCATCGATCAGTTTCTCCCCTCTGTTTCAATCTATAAATACATAAAGTGGGTGATCTCTGTTTTCACAGCTCGAGTTCAAAGTGGAACCATACATGGGAGGCCAGACATTCCTCACTTCCAGCATGCGTGCCATCCTAGTAGACTGGCTGGTAGAGGTACAAGAGAACTTTGAGTTGAACCACGAGACTCTATACCTGGCTGTGAAGCTGGTTGATATGTACGTGTCACGGGTTGTAACAGCCAAGGAATCGCTGCAGCTTGTTGGGGCTGTCTCACTCTTCATTGCTGCAAAGTTTGATGTAAGTAAAGCAGAAGTGATATTGGAGAGCATATGCAGTGAACAGTCTTTTAAATCCCTACTCATCTTCCTTTTACTTACCTTTTATGGTATGGTAAAAACTGTAGAAAAAAGATTTACAGATTTAAGAATGTCAAATGCTTCCAACCAGTCTTACATTAGGGTTGATTAATTCACAGTGACATTGCCTGCTTATACCTAGATATAGGACGGACAAACACAAAGTACAGATTATGTTTGGTCCTAGATCGTTGTTGGAATTTTTTGTTGTTTGTATTTTATGTAGTATTTAAAATGTGTTTATGACTAATGAATCTTAGGTAATGAAGGAATGTTTTATATAATTCTGTACTAGTTTTGAAGTAGAAAACTTAATTGAAAATGTTTTGGTAGGTTTTTTAACCAATATTCCTTGATGCTCATTGTTTACAAGATATTGATTGTATTGTAGGAGCGATGCCCACCTCTAGTTGAAGACTTCCTCTACATCTGTGATGATGCCTACAAACGTAAGGCT
>ENA-OREC01001071-OREC01001071.1-marine-metagenome-genome-assembly--contig:-NODE-1071-length-13006-cov-14.881816_pt1 | contig 13006 bp, 4 predicted proteins | sample MGYA00248626_ERZ508543 | MGnify/ENA primary metagenome ERZ508543 (study PRJEB26211, sample SAMN05518279) | marine metagenome | isolation source: Puget Sound, Washington, USA | host: Bankia setacea... | reverse complement strand
TTTATTGAGTCAATAGAAGTGGCTATGTTTATTTATGTTTAAATGGTGTCCTTGCTTCATGTATTTATTGAACCATATATTTCATGCTTGAACATTTAGAAAGAATTTATTGTAGTTTAACTTACTGTTATAAATTGAACACATAGTTTATACAGCTTGATTTTGTTTCTCTTTCTATGTATTTGAAATATTTGCTACACACATTTTCGTATATTATTAGTATTTCTAGATGTGTATATGTCATGCTTCATAGAACTGTGGCATAACATTTTACAAAATACCATTCACAAACAGTATTTTTTATAACATCTATTGTTCTATGAGAAATTTGAAAATGACCAGCTTTGCTTCCCCTTGTTCATGTTAGAAGGTTGTTAGTTGTCAAAGAATAGTTCAATGCTGGAAAAGATAAGAAAAAGAAGAGAAAACGGTCCAATGCTGGTTTGGTTAAAGGCCCACAATTCCTCACCATTTTACTGGATGGCAATTTGCTACCTGTGTTGATATTTGGTTAGAATGCTTTTAATGATTGGGTCAGAAGATTAATTGTGATGGTTACTACACAAATGTAAAGAGAAACTTATTGTGTGTGTTCCACTATCCCATAGCTCATCTAATGTTGACTGTTGATACACAATTAGTACTTGTAGAAATGGTTTATCTTTCTGACACAATACATTTCTTACTAACATAAATTCATTTGTTTTGGAATAGTTGGCCTTTAATCTACACAGTATGTTTCTTGGGTTTTACTTTAGATGATTTAGTAATTGCATAAATAATTATAAACAAATGTGATTTCAGTCACAGAGATACTATATTTGTCTTATGTTCATAGAATATGTCTGTATATTGTATTAGAACTATTGTATAAACATTTTTCAAGTGTTTTTAGCATTTATTATCTTATCATTGAAGTCAAGAGTATTTATATTTGCTTTTTGCCATGTAGTCAGCTGAAAAGATATTTAAATAAATCTCAATAAAGCAAGTATGTTTTTAGTTAATTCTCTGACTTACTCATATTGCAAACCACTGTAAATGTAACCAAGGGACTGATATCTCACCTAGATATGATAACTGAACAATGGTAGAACCGTATACCATACTTAAGTACAATAAGTTCACACAGGATAATTCAGAAGTCATACATGCACATTTTGTAACACTTTCCAAAGACTGACCAATCAGAAAGGAATGTCTAGTCTGTGCAAGCTTCATTTATTGTTCACGTTCTAGATTACACATGACACATCGTCTAGGTATTTTCCACGAACATGTACCCCTCTACATATGTAATTAACGCTGATCAATTATTGAAGCAATCAGATATGTCTGGTACATTTGGGGGAATTCTCAAGACGCCTCATATAACGCAAGATTGTCTTTAACGTCCAATCAAGTTTCACCATCATCAGAGTTACCTAAATATTCGACCTCTAGCACATCTGGTACAGTTTGAGAGAAACACTAGTTAGTTTTTTTCTACCAAGTAGAAACCCCGGGTTATGCTATGAGGTTCAGCAGGCTACAACGCGTCCTGTGTTACAGTAGTAACGCGTCACATGCATCAAAGACTATACATAGCTCTGTGAGTACGGGAATGCATGATGAACTGTAATCTACAAATCTAAAACTATATTACAAAAGTGTCATGTTCGATGACCTGAGATTTGCCACGCTGACAGGAAGGACCTGCATGTATCCAAGGTAAGGGCTGACACAATGCGGGTGGAAAGGCTGTTCCATTCTCAGGTAGATATAGGAAGCTGGTCATCCAACAGGTGCCTTTTTTAGTTGGGTCATGTTGTTGTTTTATTAACTAATATTAATCAAACTGTGTTTACTGTATACATTGTACATGCAGTACTACTCGTGAGTTACGGTATAATGAATACCTACAACAGTAGATACATGATGTACATCTGTGAACGAAACTCTTCTAACCTCGAGTCACAGATGGCCTTCAATCACCGTGACTCACACATTTAGAATGACTCAATTAAATATCTCAATGAAGTGATGGCACCAAGGTCTTCAAACCACCAGTGGAGATCAGCAATTTCTTTCTTTGCCAACAAGTATGCATGAATTAGACTAAAGCTTTGTAGTTTCATTAGAGAGTTTAAAACCGTCGGCGTCAGTTTGGCGGGACTGTAAGCTTTGTTAATACACGAAACTAGAGTCAGAAACAATTTGACATTTGGACTTCAGAGAGAACATGCTCTCAACCTTCAAACATTGTCTCTTAACTTTTCTTCCACTCGTGTGCTTGTACGAACATTTCAATGTAAACGTTCTCTCTAAGCTCTCAATGCAGATGTACGATTTGTTTGCAGTGAAATGTCAATGACAGTTCCATTCAGAAAAAAACTATTTGGTTGCAAATTGCACAAACATGTTATATATCGTTCACGTATATGACTAGGACAAGACTATACAACAAACCGACTATTCGCTCAGTTTGAAGTTTGACTTTTGCAATGATAACAGTTCTATTCAGTATACAAACAAAAGACTTGTCTGCCACCTGTACACTAATGTTGCAAATTATTTACGAATATGACTTGGAGAAGACTTCGCATTACCCAGTTAGTTAGTTTAAAGTTGGGTTCAAAAATTGGTTCGATGGTCTACTTAAACATCAACTACCACAGCGGTATTTCTATTTAACCGGTACCTTAAATATGATAACTTGTTTGTGAGATAGCATGTGTGTCATTTGTACAGCTAACGACGGTTGTAAGTATACCTATCTTCATTTACTCATTCTGCCGTCTATAAAGTGTAGTGTATATGTTTGCCTGCGTTAGTGTATGCCATTGTGGTAACACTGGTGGTCGTGGATCCCGTGATGTTGTCCATGACTGTTCGGCCTTTTTATCTTTCCCACATGTACTCACTCATTCCTAAGGTGTGTGTTCAATGCAAATAAGAAACCACAAATCATTTTCAAACTGATCAAAAGTAAATGCAACTATAACCATTTCTCATTAGGCCACACCGTTTGTGAATGACTTTGGAATGATACACGTTATGCGCATGCGCGATGACCAGAACATCAATGGAGGTCTGATGGTGACAAGGTTGGTGTAAAAGTTAATGACAAAACTCATTTTCATAATTATCTTTATCAAGGATATCGTTATGGATGTTTTAAAGTTTATACGTGGTGCTATATTTAATCGTGGCAAGTCATTTAGTATACGAAGACAGGGATGTCCTTTGGTCTACGTGTACATGTAATTAGGAAGCTAGAAATTGTTGGCCCATCTAATAGGAAATCGATCACGAAGGAGGTGGGAAAAAACGTTTAAAGAAACCTATCGCTAATCACTGTATAGCAAGGTAATGTATATGGTATAATGAATGAGTAGACTGTATCTAAAGAAGGAAAACATAAGGCAGGGGGTGTGCTGTATGTTGAAATTTCCTTAACATTGGTAATACCATTCTGTAGATAGGAACGAAAATGAGTCGCTATACTATCAAGGGCAAGGATTAGCAGTAATGCTATCCCACAGGAAATAAACAGAACGTTATTGTAACACCAGTATGTGGATTCGTTTGATTTTGTACGCAGCGCGAAATGCACCTGGTTCGAGGAGGTGGCGCTGTTTGGTACACACACTAGATTGGAACAGATGAAAGTAGTCCTGAGTGTTCTAACGATACCATTTAACTCATACATGAACACAAACAGTCTCGATTTTCAGTTCAAGATACAGGTTCAGATATTGACGAAAAACAAACAGAAATTTAATGGAAAATGGTATCTTGTTAAATGCTGGTGTCGATTTTTAATAATTGCCATAGAAAGGTCTCTGAAATACTGGTGTCGTTTGAGAAACATATTAATGATGAAGTCCGATTGGGTATTATACATATATTTAGAACAAGTTGAATTCATACATGGAACTACACACTGGACGAGGAAAACTGATGAGAAACTTCAATAACTAAAGTGTACATAGACAATAACGTATATAGACTAGTAGATATAATGAGTTAATAACGTTTCAAGCCAAGAAAAGTGTCACGGTGTTTGATTGTCGCGAAGAGACCAGCCCAATGCATACATGCGTACTTTACATTTAGCGTATTCCAATATATGCAACAATTACAATATACATGATCTGCACCTATAACTTGTTCCATATACAGGACAAGTGGTTCCCATGTAGCAGATGATGTGCACACGCGATGTGATTGAAACTCTTATGTTGTCATTTGTAGGTTGTAATATCGAAATGCCTCACGTTGATGGACACCTCAGATATGCAGATGTTCGAAATGTAGTCAATAAGTAAACACGGACAAATCATAGTGCCCTCGTGTTGCTTTACCTCGACGATATGTTCGAGCCCAATCAAAGGCCACCATTGTTTCCTTGAGCAAGAAACTTTACCATTATTGTTTGGTACTTGTTGGTTTGAGGAACGGATTCGAGTGTGAATTCACAATCGATCTAAATTAAATTGAGGGTCTTATGGAAGATTGACTTAAATGTCAAATAACCCCCATCGTTAAATATCGTCAAAACCAAACCAAATCTTTCTTTTGTACATTCACTCAAGTATCCCACCAGTATATGTAAATGCAACAATTACATAATACCAAACAGCGTAAACGTTCGTGTTACTTTGTCACATGGTATTTGTTTTAAAGACACAGTAATCATTTTTTATCAGAACATCACTGTTTATCGTGGGTATTTGTGAGGCATTGAGCTTGTTTGGTTATTATAATAAATACGGTATAAGGTATGGGCGAATACAGTGACTCGTCTTGTTTGACTGCTTTATATTGATATAATCATATTCCAGTAGCGTTTTGTTCAATCTACCATGACTTTATGTACAAATGTTCATAAATAAACCAGGTTGTGATATGTTATACAAATGTATATGTTTTATGCACATTGTAGTTTGAGAACCTTAGCAACTTGTACATCAAACAATGAATGGTAACACTGGTATAGGAGTTGTGTTGGGGACGTGAATGACGTGTTTCCTGTCAGATATGTATTTGTATCTATGTTGACAGTTCACAACAAATTGACCATGTGTAAAATAAATATCCTTTATTTAGAAGGCCTCATATGAACCACAGTAGCATTGCAGTGTTACGACCCCTATGTTGTTGGTGTTGCTAATGGTTTCAAAAGGGGACTTCATTGTACATGTATACCTTTCTCTTCGTTTAAAGGACAACTTTGTAAATGTGCATGGTTAAACCTGAGTGCTTTCCTATTATGGGCCGGATTTCTTGTTGAATCATATGTAGAAATAAACTCTCATGTGTTTCTGTTTGATGTGGAAATGAATTTTTGAACTGGCGAACCACTCACGACGTTTTACTATATAAACATACTCGCAAGGGAGCTAACCACATAAAAGTAACGTCCATACAGAATAGTTAATGTAACAGTAAACATAAAACCACTAGTTCGGTTTTACATGTTAGTAAATCTGCATTGGCATAATTATACTACGACAAGCTACTACAACGAAGGAAACATGCTGAAGCAAGTAGCACGTATGTATTATTAAAGAACTGCGTGATAATAGTTTTTTAAGAATTAATGAGTACATGTTCAGTTGGTTTGCATACATAAGGCTTATAATTTATTAAAACCTAACTAATTATAGAACTTGCTATTATATTCGAATGCCTGAGTTCATACAACGTCAATGTTCACTCTTCATGTCGTATGGTGTCTACAATTCTAATCGATATGCACATTTTCAGAAAGCATTTAAGTTTATCAATATAATGTGCATTAAAATATTTCAAACAATTGATTTATTAAAGACAGTAGAAAACATGTACAAATCGGATTAACATGAAATATCTTTTGGATCTTTTGACATTCGGGACAATAAATTCACTCCTTTACAACACGTTTTTGTATTAGTTATCGATTTTGATCGGCTGATCGTGAGCATTGGAAATAAATAAACGCGTTACCGCGTGACCAAACTGCACTGTGAATCACGATTTTTCCAGGACTTTGCATTTATTATAATACGTTCTTATCGTTAGATATTTAACATGCAGACGATAAATAAGGTCTCGTGACCCTATTGCAATGTTCAAGTCGGCTTATTGGTCTACATCACCAATTGTACTGCGTTTATGCTTGTTCAAAACAGTTAGTAAGTAGCTTTTTCCATCCCTATCCCATTTACAAGTCATCGCCATGTTTCCGAGGCATTCCGAGTGATATATGTCACGTGTTATCGACCAGTCCCGATCATCCAATCATATTCCCGCTTTGTTCCAACGATTGATCCAACGGCTACAGGCAATACATCCTTCTCGCTTCATCAAATCTTTTTATGTGGCTTTGTCTAAGTCAATAGAAATGAAAAGGCTATTCACAAGCTTGAAATACATTTCTATTGGCTTAAACCATATTCTAGATGCCTGGGTGGCTAAGGTTAATCTTGGCATTTTCCGACATGTTTCTCCTTTCTCTCAAATATACTGCTTTCATCTTAACGTTGATGTACTGGTTCATCTCGTTTCATATGAATTTGTGTGTCCTTGTTCGTCTGTGTTGTTGCGGCGTGGGTTCAATCATACCATATTTTGGTTGATATGTTAACGTGACGGTAATTTCCTAGAACTTTCTGATCCTGAAAATTGTAAACTTTCCCATAGTTCCACAAGTTACCTGTTGGGTACAATGTTTTTCATTCACTTTCAACAAGGAGTGAATGCCTTATCAAAAGATCATATACTCACAACCTTTGTCATTACCTCATTTCTAAATTGTTTCAATGTTTGTTTTTGAAAACAGATGTGTCCACCTATTCTCTGGTGTTGAACCTTTAGCTTCTCTTTTGCCTAAACAGATACATACCTTCATCATAGCACTTTTGTATTGTGATGTTCATGTATGCAAAAGAACTTTCTTCTCCTGACATTGCCTTTTAGAACTTCAAATAAAATCCATCAATGTGTCGTGTTGAGATCCTGTTACGTAAGCTCCATTCTAACATTTCGACGATGTAGTTCGGAGATCCTGAACATAACTCCATTCTAAATAGTGTCCTCCTGTCTTTGTCTGGTTACCCTAGTCGACGGTGGTTCGGACGTCTATTTCTGCCTTTGGTAACCTAGCTTTATGAGCACAGTAATCATTCATACAGCTAGATAACCAAAGAAAGAACTAGAGTCTCTCCTCGGGTGCACATCCTTGTCTTGTTTCTATACATCCATTATTGTACTCATAAGGTGGACTGGGTACTCTCGTTTGGTCAAATTACTAGAATAAATTAGACTTAATTTTACAGTTTTGTTTCCTAGTCCTAAATTTGTATTATCCATTTATCCAATATCTGTTCTGTTTCTGTCCTGCTTCTACTTTAATTAGTTGTGTTGTCCTATTTCTAGTCCTCTAGCATAGCGTGATGATCCTTCATACACCTGCCTCGTGTGTTCCTTCCCATCGTTTCGTAGTCTCCCTGTACTCATCTTTCTTCTTGCCATTCTTCGACGTTAACTGTATTTCATACCCTGCTAAATACAGTGGTCTGTTCTATATATGCTATATGTGATGACCTGTCGTATCTAGCCAAAGTATGCCTATATATAGCATATACTGCCACGTACAAGTTCTTCTCAAACATAACCTTATACCAACGAGCATACATCCTCCTCCATGAAGATCTGATTCTATATAAGGCTCTGTCCGGACCATTGGTTGTCCAAACTTTCCATTGGTTCATCATCAAATTATTTATCCACTGCTCCATCCATCCATGATCGCTCCTTCCATAGTTCCATAACAAAGTATATCCTTTCTTCTAGAACTCAAAACTGTGAATTGAAAATAAACTGCTGACACAACACACTTGTCAAAATGAAGAACTGCTACAGTTGTTCGAAACATGGTTGCATCCATGTTCAATACAACATATATTAACTACAAATAAATTTCCTAGAACAGTCACATGTATACTACTATTTGTCCAGAAATGTTTGATACCCGTTCTTGAGTCAGACAAATACCAACTGAAACCCCAAACTCCTAAACCTCAATACAGTTGACTAAGTATAGCAGTCGTTTATATACATGTACTGATCTGTTAAACGTGTTAACTATCAACTAACCAGTGTTAACTATCAACTAACCACAAGCGTATGAACCTAGCTGTTGTCAAAGAATGCTTACTTAAGAATCAAAGAAGAGAGACTGTAAGACCACAACTCTTTTATGTGTAATAGCTCCATTTGACAAGATCTTGAACAAAGTTTTAAATAATTATGAACCACTTTCCCTTTTGTGGGTGTTTTACTTTGTTCGGGGTATACATGATAGGCCTTTGGTGGGTGTTCGCACGATTTATTTACCCATTGATCCTTTGACAATTCATTGGATTCAAGCAATAAATACGAAAACACCTTTGCATTATTTATTAGGAAAATGGGTACGGCTGCTTTTCTTTCCACAGTTTAAGGAAATGTGTTTATTGAGTTTACTAAGGTGCTTGAACTAATGGCGTACATACACAATCTCCAGGATAGCTATAATTAGGGCTTTCTTGAAAGTTGAGGTGTGGAGTGAGTGAAAAAAGAGGAGAAATAGAGAGAGAAAAGATAGTGAGAGAGGGACACTCAGAGACAGAAATAGAGACACAGACATAGATGGAGGAATAGAGAGAGATATGGAAGGAGATAGAGAGAAAGAGAGAGAGAGAGAGAAAAGAGAGAGGGGTGAGAGATGTTTAGACGTGATAAGGAAACGACAAGAGAACAAATGCAGCTGCATATATGTGCAATGTACAATTGGGCTGAGCTTTTGTAAGGTTACTTTATTTGTTTGCCACGTGCAGTGTAATATGCCTTCAGTAGAGTAAGAGTTAAATATTAAGGACTCCCAAACTACTTAAATATATATTGAGTGTTCGTAAGTTCCTATTGCTTCAGTAGTTTAAACAAAATCTTGCCTTAAAACCTGTTTTCACGTCAGTATTTAATACATAGTTTTAAAAGAGTATTTAATTATACGATGCACTATACAAGGCGAATGTGACTCTAACTGTAGCTGGTGTTATCTGTTCGACTCTATGTATACGTCTTATTTCTCGGCTAACTTAGATATTTGTTAAACAATATAATGGGAACACTCCAATTAAATGTACATGTTGTTTTCGCAAATGTGTGACTTGTCTTAGTATTGGATATTTCAAGGGTAATACAAATATATACACTTCACAATGCTTACATACACGTCTATATTCATATACTATACATATGAACTAATGTTATTTTCCTAACACAGGTTGACAGTTACGCCTAGATTGAGACGTATATAAGGCCGGTACATCAACGACAGGTTATGCCGGTTTGATTGCTTATTGTTTTTTTATATGACGGCAGTGAGTTGTTTCAACCTATCTCAGGGTTCTCACACAAACTGTCGCACGTAAACTTGAAATAAGAGCAACGCTAAGACAGTATTGTGGGCATATCCAAACACAAACACTGGCCATATGCTCTTGTTAGGTCAAACGTTGGGGTTGATTGTTGGATAACAAAAGTATGTTTATAATGTATACCGTTGTCTATAATGATAATACTAATTTCTTATTTAGGGACTAAAGTATATAAACTTGCAGATATCTTACACTAAATTCCTTTGCTCTTTGCTATATAGTCAGGTGTCAATAAGCCATTCCTATATGTTGTACTATGCGTAATCTAAATGATAAGAACGTTTAATCTAATCATATTGTATTGCTTTAAGAGTTTCAGCCACATGCATGGTGTACCACAAACTGTAACTATTGTAAAACAAGATACAATTTTCAAAATCTTATTGATGAGAATTGTTAGAGAACAACATCTCTTGAACAAATAGTAATTCAATGAAAAAACAATCAAAACCTACATAGAAGTGCATGATGGCTTTGACGCGGAAATTTACTATTCGTTTATTGCACTACCTCCCTGACAATACGTTCACATGATACTATAAATGGCGGGAAATAGTTGATATGATACTAAAAATGGCGGGAAATAGAAAAGTGATTAGTCATGTTTGCGGTTGATATTAAATGTTCTTCTGTCGCCAAGTTCAATACATTTTATATCATGACATGCGACAACCATGTAAACTAATCTGCTAAAATATTATGAATTCGCAGAACTGATACGCTCAGGTGATCATAAACGGTTTGAAGTACAGACTGCTCCAAAAGGTTGTACACGCTAGATGGTGCCTCGATCACTTTTTACAACCTGGATAAACATGAACTTATCGGAGTACAAACAAATATAGTGCAATAACTACCAGACAATGTATCTATTTATTAACAAACTAACTTTATATTTACCGTTTCCAGTGAGCTGTTGAATAACACGTTGAGTTAATTTCGTGTGTTCCTCCGACAGCGGTATCCGCTATATTTTTTTAATCACCCTATACATATCAGAAAAGGTGTAATATTTCATTAAGCATAACGATAATGACATTCTAAATGCATATATTAATCTCATTAATACCATTATTTTTAGGTATGACAAGACATACGTCTAATTATAATAATCATAAAACATCAAAGTCGGTCTGAACTTTGTAGTATGACTAATGCTTGTCAATTTAATTGGCAAGTTTAATTCATAGTTGTCTTTGTGTAGTTAAACACAGGAAGATTGGATAATTAGTATTCATATGTTTTATTTTCCTCCATTTTGTTGAACCCGATGACTTTTTCACGATTTTACGATCTCAAATTTTCTATATATGATTTCCGTTTACTGTTGTTCAGTGGACTATATACTCGTATACTCAACAATAGCAAAAACGCGAATAACGTTCGTCAATGTGCATAAATACATGTACTTCTTTAACTACACAGGCGCTTTGAACCTTAAACATACATTGAACACAAATACCTCCTCAAACCTGTTTAGTACATAGACTCATTAGATTATATAAGTTTGCGATGGTAATACAATATAACGGACAATAAGTGTACATGTATATACCACCAGTTGCGGTAAAACGAAACTGTTTAATTCGATAGAGAAAAACTGTCATAAATGTTTCAACGCAATCCAAAGGTTACATGATGTTAAGACCTTCAGAAGCATATCAATGTTGACACGTGATGAGTAAGACGAGTAAGAATTCCATTCCATTAACAGACTCATGAGTCACAGCATGTTATAGAAAGTGAAAGTTTGCGCATAATAGTAATTGTTCTTCATTTGCATGTAAAATTAAACAAACAAAAACACACTCTTACACCAATAATAAAATATCAAAATCATACGATGGAGAAATCCAAGATGACAGCGTCTGTATACTGGTAGTCCGGGAATTGTCACTCACTCGATACAACATTGTCCACACACATCATCCAGCGACTCGAACAGGTACGTTAATAACCCACAAAACCTCTCACTATACCGCCCCTTCACGACACGACAGAAAGAGAGAGAAAATCAGTCCAACAAGTCACAACAAGACGCTTATTTCTTGACATGCATTACCTTGTCCACCAACAGGCGAAATGAGGGCAACTGGTGCATGTAGAAATTTCTCACCTATAAGTCAACGAGTTGTTTCAGTCAATCATAGCTCCCAGTCATTTATAACGTCACCCCTCACTGGCCAGGAGGACGTATATATCGATGAAACATCGCTTTTGTCGAGTGAAGCGTATAGAGCAATCGAGAGAGAACTATAAAATAGTATATACATGTATTTGCTTTCGTTGGTATTTTTTATACTTTTTTATGAGTTCAAGCTGTTGATATCTAAGATACTATTTCTCCTCCCGTAAAAGGAATGTCGAATTGACTCTAATATAGTAGTCTCGAGAGCATATGTGGATCTAAATATCCAACAATTATGTCGCACGTTTTGCCTTAGATATAGAAGGATAGCATATTAAAACTTTTGTGTGAAACACTATTGTATCTTACCCTAGGTCTTATGGCTAAAGACACATGTAGAAAAATAGAATTTATGATACTGTTTTAAAATATAAACCCGTGACATGTGAACCATTTTTAACAATTTTTATGACATAAAGCCCGTGTGAGCATTCTACAAGAAACCTAATAAACTTGGTTGCAATACGAATTAAAGGCGCGGACGTCATCTCGTGGGACAGTGAATAGAAACATTATAATAACGCCTGTTTTAACTTCTGAACCTATCATTGATTGGGTCAATACTTTCATAACACGATAACTGTTAATGGTTATGACTAATTCTCCGTTTTCGGATGTATCTCGAAAGGTTGCGGGGCTGAATACATTATTGTAAAAAAGTGCGGACCAGACGTGCCCATGGCTCTTATATTGTATCTTCAGAATCTGCCATACTACATGCTTCACTACTTTAAAACGCTGATACGTACAACAGCCGCCTTTACTAGATGAAAAATACATGAGAGAACTTATTCATCTACATAGCTGAGTAGAGATCTTTTGATGAAGCAGACTCACACACAACACCTCAAACCTAATCGATTTTATTAGCTCGATTCCGCTGTAAATCGCTGGACGAAGCCATTGCAAGCAGCAAACTGTGAGGGAAATTGTCGCTTGTCACGAAACGAAGACACAAGTCCCGAAGCAGTTCTATCGACTTTAATAAGAGAACACGTGAGTTAAATTGCCAGGTTTCTTTAATTCCATCTACATTCATGACACCATAATGGAGTTTATAAAACCTTCAATACCTATAGTGACAAAAAAGGCAATTAAAGAGCGTTGGAACGTGTTTGTTGTGTAAATCTATTGACGTTAACATACAACTGATGACTATGAGCACAGGTTTACAAAAGAAGGTTGAACATAATTTTCTACAATAGTCTAGACAAAAGTATTCTAATACACCTGTATTGAAATATGATTCCTAATTGCTTTTTTATTAGCGTTTCAACGACAGATCTCCCTTATTATAAAACCTTATTGAACATAAATGCGTGGCTAATTAAGAATACTGAAATGTAAACTTTAAGGCAAATGTGAACTTTAT
>ENA-OREC01001070-OREC01001070.1-marine-metagenome-genome-assembly--contig:-NODE-1070-length-13010-cov-13.230882_pt1 | contig 13010 bp, 5 predicted proteins | sample MGYA00248626_ERZ508543 | MGnify/ENA primary metagenome ERZ508543 (study PRJEB26211, sample SAMN05518279) | marine metagenome | isolation source: Puget Sound, Washington, USA | host: Bankia setacea... | reverse complement strand
AGAGAATCTCAAAGTATAATACACTTTTTGAAACGCTCTTTTTTGAAAATGGTTAAATAACAGAAAACATACTTTTTTCAGAAACATTTTTTTTCAGAACCTCCTGATATCAACAGTTTGTGTGCTTATTGTATTGGGCTAAATCATCACTGCGTGTAGTACCAACATTATTGAGGCAGTGGGCATAATTCAGGGTTATGTATCAAATGCAATCACATGTGAAAACAGTAACAGTGTGTCGATTTAGGTTTATCAAAAAGCAACATGGGTACGTACACAATGTATTTATGCATATAACCAAAGCGGTTAAATTGACGAGATAATCCTGACTATTTCAGAATTAGACGATCATCTTAGAAGTAATTCAAAAGACTAAGAAAGAACATAAAAAACGCAGTTTGTAAAACAATCTAATCGTTCCATGTGATAGAAAGCACTGTGATTATTCGCTGATTCCATGTGCCGTTTATGCCATACCATACGAGCAATTCAAATATGCCTTTCCATGTGGATTTGATCAAACTAACAATTTCCTCATGCAAATGTAAACTGAATACAATGTCATGCATATGTAAAACCACGTGACTGCTGGTAATGAAAATGATAGTGTTTACATTAGTGATATACTCTAGTTACTCATGATTGTGTGTTCAGCATGACAATTAGTCCCAAGTATTCAATGGAGAATGTATGTGAAGAGTTGGAACCAATTCTGAGAGTCCCAGCTACATATATAACGATCTAGTATAACGCCCATATGGTAACTAAAGTTTGTTTTAGTATACATAATGTAACATTCTATATATAGTTTGACATGGGTAGTACTTGCAGACATAATTAGTTTTACAGTTTCGTGTAGTTTGTTTCGCTGTTCGTTTATTGAAGGTACACATATCATGATCATAGTCGACCCAATCACCTAGGACAACTCGACCTGTCACCATTGTGCTTCTAGCATCCGTGTTTAGTAGTTCGTCATCTATACGCAACTCTTTTAATATTCCATCACTATCACCTGCAGGATCCCATTTGTCTATGTTTGTTTCCTGTATGTAATCGATGTGTGAAGATTCACTATATATATCGCGAGAATAATGGCGATCAATTAACGACGTAACAACCATGGCAAGGTCAATACAGCCAGAGTTTTACAATGGAAATAACAAAATAGTCCTGATCTATGGTGTATAATTTATCATAAATGTATTCATTACCTTTCAATTAAAAGAGATTAAACATACTTTAAATTGCTCCTCACTGTCAATACGGCCTATATTTATATTCATACAGATCATTCTTCTGTAGCATCCATAACAAGCCTGTGGTTAAACAAACTTGCAAAAACTCATTATACATCTTGCCTTTTGATATGACCAAAACCACGCGGAAATGAAGACACATCAATTTGACTTATTAATAGACGAACAAAAATATAAACAAAGCATAAGGAAGCTTAAATCAAGACAATGTTTGGTTTAATTGTATTAGATGATGTATTGTTTAAAAAGGCGGACCATTCAAGGAAACTGCGAAATTGACAGCTGCAAATACCTTTCGATTATCAATATATTTAACAGAAAGGGGAACTATGATCATTACTTAATTAATATGTATATACTATCACGACTATTAAATAAGTATGAAACACGGACAAATGGCTGCGGTATCCAGCTGAGAGTAACAATGGTGCGTCCTTCCGCCTACAACTTTCACCACACAGTCCATTGGCCCACGTTTGAGACTGCGGGTTGCTTTTGTTTGTACGGAGATGTTTGTTGTTGAGGCATTGTCCTAGAGTCCTTGTACTTGACCAATGTGTTCCTAGTCTAGTTGTTACAAGGTTACGTTTTATGTTGGTGGAGGTGCGGGTGAACGAGATTTGCACTGTGTTGGTGGTAAGGCGATGCTAGTAACACTGCTTGAGATGATGTAACTACTGTTGTGACTACTAAAGATTTACTGGTGACTCGCTGCTAAAGAACAAGAACATACACACACATACAATCTCAAGTATGGCTTTTTTCACTAACACGGTACTAACCTATCTACAACGCTTAGTATTAAATGTTTAAAAAAACAGCAATAATAAAATGTAAAGCAATGTACAAATAACACAATCACAACCAAAAGGCACCTGTACTTCATATGTTTGAACTTTGATGCGCTTGTGTTTCAAATGTTGTTCGAGTGTACTTTATCAATTACGCTAATTACAAGGACTACCACCTACTATCAGCAGCAATCTTCTACGTCGTGTTCAGGGACGTTGGTTATGTATAAAGTCTTTGTTTTCAAACTCTTTATGGTTGAATACAGCTGGTCTACAACCGTCCATCTCCGCGACTCAAGTGTCGTCGATCTCGTTTCAAACCACTCTATATCCTGGACAGTTGACACTTTAGTACACACGAAGCAATCATCACTGTAATAAACGTTACAATAAATATAACGTGAATACAAAAGCCTTATGCAGTTTATTGTGTACTTATTTCATAAACGTGCAGTTATGTGCTTTAGTCAACGATTTCAAAAATCATAAAATCGCAATCCGTTATCAATAAAACATAATTAATTTATTTCTTATCATACGATCATTATGATATTATTAGTTTTGCTATTGCTTACTATTATTCACGTGTCAGCTCTGACAGTAATATGAATTAAGTGACAGCACAGCAGATTGGTGTCCCTTTGTATTTACTTGAGTTTACACGACTCAACACTTCATCAGAAATAAAATCGGTAATGAATTATGATGGAATTATGAGAATGCTTATAGAAAATGATTGATATAATTGTACTTCTAACATAAATAAGGAATGTTATTGAACAAAAGGCACGAAGAAACAAAAACAAAGATCGATTGTGATACCATTTCCGGTGTCGATTTGTTCGGTTGAAATAAGTACAGCTATCATGTTGTGTACGCTTATAGTATAGCTTCTAGTGATTTATCAATTATCATTAATAGTTGGTGCTTAAAACATTGTTACGTTGAACACTGAGTTGCGTAACGCACTATGATGTTGAACAACACAGATTAAGGTTGCGGACGCACTATAAAAATAACAAAATCTCTTTGACTATTTACACTTCACGGGATTCTGTGTTATATATATATAGATATATTTGTTATATGAGTCTTTCTGTATAAACATAAAGAATTAAATCGTTTAAACCTGTTTGAAAAAGTTATTCACTTTCTTAAATATTGCTTTCTCATAGGATCAAATCAAGACTATGCATCGATAATTTGCAAAGATGACAACTATTCAAGGTATTCAGGTATTGCAATAAATGCAGGTGGCAGCACGATTAAGGCCTTGTCGTTTGACCATGAGCCCGTTTCGTGTTCGTAAACAGATGTCTCAGCAGCCGAAGTATCGCCATATAGACCGTCTACGGTGGTATAAACAATGACAATAAAACCGTCCAGTTCATAAACCAGAACATAATCATTAACTTAACACTTGTTGTCGTAAAAGTCAACACCGATCATACATAGCTGACAGTGATGCTATCAGAATCAATTAATACACTGCGTTTTATATAATAAATGTCGCTCAGCTAAATATAGTCGTGAACATACCAAAACAAAATCAAAGTGTGTACGGTCTGATTTGTGGTTTCTGGTTGACCCGAGCAGAGCTGGAGAATTATGTGAACAGACGATGCAAATATACAATAGCATTTATACGAGTTGCATAAATAGGCATTACAAGGATGTGGACATTAAGCAAAAACAAAGTACTTGTATCGTTGCATTTCTACGCATGCTTCTCTTTCTCTTGTACCGAAAACAACGTTTTAACGTGATGAATTTAATTAACTCCCTGGAACCAGGACATGTTTTGGTGACCCCTCCGTGACAGGACCTTCTATGTTTCAGCACATATAAAGTAGATTCGTATCAACCATTCGACGTAAATACGACACTCTTTAGTACTGATTAATGCTCAGTTGCAGTACATGAACAATAAGTATACAAGCATGTGCGAGCATTGTTTAACATAAACATTACTCTATTTAGATTTCAACAAGTGCTTGTAGGTCAATGCGAGATTCAAAACGTGATTTGGACTGTTAGTTTACGTTTTAGATGATACCGACACGATAGCTGTGTTGGCATTTATCGGCTCATTAGGTCTGTTCAACTAGCGTGTCACATATAGCCGGTTGCAATGAGAATTGTTGTAAGGAATTATCAAAAAGGCACAGAAAAAGTGTTTGTAATGTTGTTCTAGATAGAGTTTGAGAGAAAGTGTTAGCAAAAGGTACATCATTGTTTTCAGTTGAAGGTCGAATTCCAGAGCACCCATGTACATCCGGATACATCACATTTATAGCATTGAATGTTACCAATAAAACCCGAGTAACATGTTAATCTTGTATTTTTTAACGCATACCTTTATATATACAAGTGCATACCACCAGTGTTTAAGTACATGCTAAAATATAAGTACAACCGTCGATAACATCTCTGCTCTGTAATAAAAAGGAAATCAAGTTTCCGCCTCACTTGTGAGTTAAGTGTTGAAATCTGTAACGTTCGATTGCATCATCCGATTGTTTTTTGTAAACAGTAGCAATCACTGACTTGTTACAGTATTTCATCATCATAGTTGCAATGATTATTCCTGGAGTCACACCTAGTATACTTAACGGCAATGAGGACTGGCCTAACGCGTAATTAAGTGTGACCATAAAGGTCCAAATCATTGGTTGGCCGGTACCCTATTGAAATAGGAGTAGCATTGCGTTGCTAACATTCACGCCTGATGATCTGAACAAAAAGGGAATAGTCATTATGTTTGCTGCACCCCTTAAACGTGTAACACACATGAGACCCGTATCAGATTTAGAAAATTTAACCTGTAATTACTTCTTTTGATTATGTGAATAACACCGTTGAAAGATCCCTCAATCGTCATGAATGTGTCTGCCATGCGAAACATGCTCTCGGTGCTTTGAAATGATGGAACGCCATGACTTGTCCAACTGATGTGTCCTAATGTCCTTTAGAAGTATTGTCGCAGCACGAGTTTATACAAATCGAGGTAATCGGCTCCAATGTATCAGCGCTTGAAAACTACCGATTCAAGAATGTACGTACGGACCGGATCACGCACTACATTTACGAAACGGTTTAAACAACGCTTGCTTGAATTATGTGTATTTGCAATATGTCTCTGGAATGATTCACAATCTGAATCTGTGATACAAGTGCAAGCACATGTAGTTTGTTAAGGTCAAATGATGACATATCTAAAAATACAAAAATGAACGTCGCATATCACATGATTTTAGCACAATGTTGTGTTTTGTCGTTAAACAATAATACACACACTCATCGACCAACTCAAACAAAATAATATAGGATCGAGTTAATGTTACAAACCCTGTTTGATTCATTTTAGTATTTAGTACGAACAATGAACGCACATGCAATACTTATTTCAGCTTCGACAAGCCACTACCATTAGGGCACCATATCAGGACAATATGTAATCAAATGAGTGCCGGCATGTGTGGATTAATAAATAATAGAAGTTTATGTATGAAACTACGTGCTGTTTTTGCTTCCTGTGTTTACAACTAACCAACGAATACAGACCCTTGCAATCGAATTACAGCATTTTATAAACAAAGATCAGTGTGATTGCGTGTGATTTGTTCACGAATTTATGACTATTCTAAGGCAAGTGAAAGAAAAGGTCAATGATTTTACAAATAAGAATGGTATTTATTGATACATAGTCTGGCCTTGACATACGACACAATGAAGTTGGCTGAGAGCGGTTGCCATACAAAGGGCTCTAAGACAAAACATATCACGTTATCGTTAGCGAGATTGAACACCCAATATTAATATAAACGGAAACACCACTGGAAATCTTACTTGAAATATAAATGGCCAACACAGAGATGAACTTTGTAATGCATATGTATTTCTTCACTTGCTAAATTGGTGCATTAACATAACTAATGAGGCCCTCCCTTGTATACGATGCATTGTCTATCGGTGATTGGAGAATGCGTTGTGGTCTTGCTTTTGAAGTCTGGTCAAGCAAATAATTAATCCACGATTTGTTTTTCTTTGACAACTTACATTCGTTAGATTGTTTGAATGATGGTCATGCCAAGAATAAGTTGAGGTCAGTTTTGTTGACAGCCGAATTTTTGAAAACAATAGTTTATTTAAATTGTTGCCATTTTTGTAACTGAAATGTACGCCAATCCCTGTACAGAAGTGAAAAGGAAACATACACACGTGTAGTCTTACAATTGTTTTAACTCATGTTGGGTCTTTGTCCAATGAAACACACTAAATGATTATATAGTTGACGCCAAATCTCACAATCCCTTTCTCTTTAGTCATGGATGTACACTATACATCGCAATAACTTTAACATTCACCACTTAAGGGCGTGTTTTACTGGTGGTGTTGTTCTTTTTGAATTTCAAATTTTGTATTTTATCAAGTATTGAAATGTTTCTATATACTCCCTAATACAAACATAGGACCACATGTATCAGTCTTTTTTCTTTATGCCCACCACCTAGAAATGAAGTACATTTCATTAACCCCTTAACATGCATCAATTTATCACATTTTAACATACACTAGGTGTTTAATAATTACAACATCGTATTCGCACTGTATCTCGTCGCACGTTCTTACATATTGCAAAAAAGGAAGTATGCAAATTATGCAATCGCTTCATCTAATTATGCGTGGTACACACGTGGTCCGTATCTGGGTCGTTATTAAGAGCTTCGTTAATTAAGTGTAACATTGTCTACGCTAAGTAGAAAGGCCATTCAAAGCAAAGAGAAGTGTTTTACCAAACAATTAATGGAGGAAACAATTTCCACGCTACACATAGTTTGTCGCGTATTAACTATTAAGAAGTGCCGAGAATACAAACGGATGCAGTGGGATATTTTGATACGCCACCCACATCTACTTGAGTTCCGGTAAGAAGTTGTTTGAACAGCATCTGAACGTCGGTAAATCATTGCAAATGAGTACAAGACAGGTGTGGAATCTGCAATATAACATAGTTCTACAAACACTTTAAAACAGGAATGCAATTACATGGATTCCAATCTAAATTTACATTGTGTATACGTGTTACATTGTTTTGTATTGTACAGAGTCTTTCTGTTCATGTCGCAGTCAACGCATGTATTATACACACCCTATACACACCAGCACAGTATGTTAATATCGGGGGACCATTTTTATAGCGGGTGTGAAATATGCAAACGTAGATGTCTTACATTGTACCGTGGAGTTGATTTGATACCAAGTTAATATCTTAGGAACTGAATACCTTTTGTTTCTGTTTGACCTGTCGCCGTATTCCTGAAAACATTGATGCGTATATGGTCCAGGATAAGAACAATATAAAACACGATTATGTGTCAATGTTAGCAATGTTTTTTTTAATCAGCTGTTAAAGATATTGCGTTGCTTGAAGTAAAATCAGAACATCTATTAGTTACACGTATACTGATCTGATTAAGAAGCACGCCTTTATTTCATTGGCTAAGACAAACTGCTATAGTTGAACATATGCGAGTCTTTGATATCTATCTTTATACGTGTTTATTACGTATTACTTAGTTACAACTAATGGAACAATACTGTACATACTACTTCCTGTTTCCGACTTGTGACAAGTGCTTAGTACAACGGATGATTTCCTCTGTTTTGTTTGTATGTACATCAGTTGCTTTAGGTACGTGTATATACTATATGGTTCGTGATGAAGTAAAGACAAATTGGCTCTGAGTTTTGCTGACGTTTGCACGAACAGTTTTGAAAGTTACATGGTGTCAAAAATATCGTTTTATTAAAGAATTAACTTACCTTCCGCGTTTACGTGTCGCATGTCTAGGCTGGTGGTATAAACGTGTAGTTACGGTTATAGTTATCGAATACGAATCTGGATATTTTTAAAAAAATGTCCTTTGTCTGAGAGCAACTCTGTACATTTGGTCTAATATTCGGGTATGTAATTTGATGAACTTACATGGGTAAACTCCTTAGATCTTACATTATGTTTGTATGGACATAGCTTGGGGCTTTTAAATCCAAGGAACCAACACTTTTATTGACGGTTTATATAGACATAATACAAATACCTGATCGCAGGGGAGCCAACTCCGCCAAATACAGTATAGGTAAAAGTATGGTTTTAGTATAAGACTTCACTTTAACAAACACATTTGGACTCACTAACAACGGGCATGTAACGTTGTCTTTCATTCTTTACTAGACTTACGAAGCAGATACATGACATAGCATCACTGGTGTCTGTGAGAAACGTTTGACATTTTCAGGCGTATTTAAGTTAATTAAAAGTTCCCTGCTTTAGTTAAATATGCATCAATTGTAAAATGTTGACACCCACTCCAAACTGGTGTATAGACATAACACGTATGTTGTCTTGGAGGTAATTATTTACAATTTTACTTAACAATAAAAAAGCACGTTTGAGTTTCTTTTTTTTCTCTGTTTGATCAGAACACTGATAATAATTGGTAGTCGTTCGCAAATTACAAGTTTGAAAACAAATCGTTATCTCCCAAACCAACTTCAGTGTAATGACAGTTAAGCACATTTTATTTATGTTCATGTTTTTTCTCTCTTTCTTTCTGAAACAGAAATATACAAGTACCTGTAATTGAATTATGTTCAGGTTGATTGTGCGCACGTTTAATTTAGGCGCGTGTGTATTGACTTAAGTGATTTCAATTTTAGGAACACCTGCATCTTTTTTCTCTGATAACATTTGAGATTAGATATTTTGTTTACAAATGAGTAATATAATATATGATTTGTCGGCCTTGGGCTACAGTACATGCGATATATTGTCACCTTAGCTGATGATGTGCGTCTGTCAGCAGGATAGTCAGTCGTATGATCTGTCGATACTCTACTCCACGAGACTATCAAGCTAACAAGAATTAAAGATACAAAACACATATTTCTTACAAACTAAATGACACAGTTTGTGGTAAACATTCTGGTCATATTACGGTAAGGAGTCTACTTTATTTATTGTTCAGCGGTCAACTTGTGTCGGTTCTGCGTGGTCATTCGGGTTTTTTCATTCCCGCCACAACGGCCAATGACCTCCGACTTCGAAGGATTTTCTATCCCAGATTTTATCCATTATATGTATTGTCCTATCTTAATTCTTAAGAAAGAGCCAGTATTTGCCTTTTGAATGATCAGTGCTAAATAAGGGAACTATTGGTTCCTTTTTTATAATGTCTTTTTATGACGCGGTCCCTGACTGGGGATTGAACCCAGGACCTCCCGCACTCACTCAAAGCCAGCACTTTACCACTAGGCTATCGAGGAGGCGGTAGGGAGTCTATAACTACACACTATTATGACAACTTGAAAGGAAGATGTTTGATACTTATAAACCCATTCCGGTTTGGAAATGAATCAACACAACCGGTGGTAATCAGAATACATCAGACATATATGCATCTATACAGTATATTAAAAGAAAGCGACTTCTAATTAGACGAGCAAACATGAGTCACACCATATGTATGCTATGTGTTCACGTTGATCATGTTGTACTTGTAACTTTACGTTTAAAACTGTCCGTATAAGAGTATCAGTGTTATAAAAGGCCAGCTTTCCGAACATTTGATGGTAACTGTAAGCATTACCAAACCGTACAACTTAGTTTCCTTTCTGTATCGCTGACATGTCCGTACACAGGAGCAGTCACGTTGTTTTCAATCCCACAAGTTCAGTGTAACATTTCATTTCGTATTCGTGAAACATGTGCTTCTGCACCATAACGGAATTGTTATAATATAATCAGATACGGTAATACTATTTATTTGGGGTGCGTGTCTTACCACAACCATAGTATAATACCTCACTCTTCTCACTCTTATGCGTGAACTCTCCATGAACCAACACAAATGGGTTGAATGTATAATGATGCATGTGCACTTATTGTAAGAGAAGTACATGTTCTCTATGTCCTTTTAATGGTATTATCTACAAACCAAAATTATTAATTGAGTAAACTTTGTTTTAATTCTAATTGTATTAATCACGTCAATTCAATGGATACATTGAATGAGAAATAGGCATTAACCTTGATTACGATCTAATATGTCATCGCTTGCCTGACAACATTAGTGCAGCGGATATATTGTTTCGTTTCACGGAATGTTGGATATCCATCACCCACGTGTTTATATACCATCATGCATCACGTCACGTAGAATACGTCGCTCCCTACACCTTTAACAGTATGGATAGTTTTTGCCTGTTTTGTCTGTTCATTAAGTAATGCTTGTTGTTTTGGGGGAAAACTAGTGGTGCAGTTAAATAATTTAGGGCTTCGTCGTTGTATCAGGTGTGACGATTGACAGAGCATAACTTATTTGTGATTAACAGTCGGCATATACATACACATCATATATGTATTAGTGAAACGTTAGTATATGGCAGTTACCACTTCCTTGAGTCCGTGCTCTAGGTCCATGCTTTTTATATTTACAGTTCGCGTAACCAAACAACATCCTGTCAATATAAGCTTTCTAAAACAAACAGTGAAGTGCAGTATAGAGGCACAATCTGTATTGTCGTCTTAAAATCGAATTAAAACATCTGTACCCGTGTTTTATCGCAGAATAAAATATACGTACTCGTTCAGAGCGTGTAATTAAATCACGAGGTCCCTAGCCCCAGTGATTTAATTAATACGCACCGAACTCGTACTTATATTTTATTCTGCGATAAAACACGGTTACATATGTTTTAGTTTTAAGTCCAAAGATATCCAAAGTAACTTCTAATTTTAGTTAAATAGTATTATGAATATTCTGATCTTTATTTCATGCTTGTGCTATTCATTTGTTTTTACATTTTCTTTGTTAGACTGTAAATTGTCATAAGACGTCAACTTAATGCACGAATTGGATGTGACAGTCCTGCACCACCAGTTGTACACCTGCAGTTTGTGGACAAGTCATCTGTTGATTCATTTGGTCAACATATACATTTTGTACATATGCTATTTTGTAAATGTTTTATCGCTCCGAGTATATTCGTTGTACTTTTTTATTGTTTATCGTTTGGCTTTGCGTTTTTGTGGACTTGGTTGAACTAAGTACGCGTAAGAACGAAACGCCGTCATGTCGCATAAAGACCAAAGGCATTCGGGCGAGCCACCGGAAGTACATAATTTAAACCTCTGCTCGGGCCTCATCCGTTTTAGAGATAACACTTACTATAGGCATGGGTGTGTTTGCTCACTCCCCTCGTATTTTACCATTATTACTGAAAGTCATATTAACATAAAATGAGTGTACATAAATATTAATGGCATGTTAATTAAAACGACATTTTTAATCACTGTACCACCCTTATACAGCGATAGTAGTATGACTGGTACATATTGTTTAATTTAGAACGTGTATAGTTGTTCATATACGGGAACGATATGTACACAAGGAAATAAAAATATCGACGGAAATAATTTCTTAGAATCAGATGAAGTGACAAGGACATTTGGACTTTGACGATGGACATGTACCTAATCTAAATTCCAGGAAACACGGACACATGACAAATGTTCCGTGTTAGAAGAAGGAAGTGCTAAAGTCAACTACATAAGTTCAGGGTGTTGCAACTAACGTGATAACGATGCCACAATACGTGACAATGACGTTCACGTTGTTCGTAGTTTAAATTAAGATTTATATCGTATTACCTTCCTTACATAAGACAAAATAACCACCACAATTACAAAAATAAAACAAGGCGCTTCGGCTAAACTGAGATTCAACAAGGATAACCAACCCTCAGTTGAAAAGACCATTACAAGGAAGGGCACGTTTTCCTTATTATTCTATAAATGTTAAATTACATAATTTTATAATAAATGCTACATTGGCCATGTTCACTTTAGACCTTATACATGTACATGCATGCCGCAATGACTCATAACCTTTGTGAAAGACAGGGCTTTATTTTATGATGCATAATGTATATACATAGTTGTGTTGACATGTTCAAATGAAAGTAATAACCTAACGTATCGCATCATGATCCTCTCAAAGTCCACCTGGATAGCCTACTTACTTGACTGTGTCAGCCAATCAGTTGTCGCCAATGCGTCTCATTGACAACGTTGTGCGTGGCGCTGTTACTACCTGTAGTACGGTTAACATCCTTAAAGAGAACTATAATTATTATCATTTCAATTTAGAACTACCAGATATGGTATATACAAAGATTATTACATGTATGTTATGAAAGCATTTACAATGAAAGCATTAATCTCAAGATGGCGTCAAGGTCTCTCATTTGATTAATTCATACAATGTCTTTAATATGACCAATGTATAGTGACCACTAACATATTATCCACTATTTATCTATTTTCACTTTGGTGTTTAATAGCGAATTATGTAAACTAGTATCTAAAGGATAACTATATGAATATTACTCACTACGTGCATCTATATTTTATGTAGATTTCACAAGTATGAATTAACAAAAGTCTGTATATGGATACCGTTGATTTAATAACAATTTATGAGATACTTGCTTAGCATGTAAGACGTTTCAATCAACAGCTCATGAAATTCACGTGCCTCGTTTATTTCACAAATATCGCATATAAGTAAATGAATGCATGTATATAGTTTAACGTTCTTGTGCGTAACAGAGAATGACATCTAGATACCAACACATACTTAAGTGTGTGTACACAATATCCACCTGGTAGATACCAACACATACTAAATTGTTTGTACACAATAGCCAACTGGTAGATACCAACACATACTTAATTGTTTGTACACAATAGCCACCTGGTAGGTACCAACACATACTTAATTGTTTGTACACAATAGCCAACTGGTAGATACCAACACATATTAATTGTTTGTACACAATAGCCAACTGGTAGATACCAACACATACTTAATTGTTTGTACACAATAGCCACCTGGTA
>ENA-OREC01001069-OREC01001069.1-marine-metagenome-genome-assembly--contig:-NODE-1069-length-13018-cov-11.930917_pt1 | contig 13018 bp, 2 predicted proteins | sample MGYA00248626_ERZ508543 | MGnify/ENA primary metagenome ERZ508543 (study PRJEB26211, sample SAMN05518279) | marine metagenome | isolation source: Puget Sound, Washington, USA | host: Bankia setacea... | reverse complement strand
GTGGTTCTAGTGTGTGTGGTTGAACTGATGATTGAGTCGTGGTTCTAGTGTGTGTGGTTGAACTGATGATTGAGTCGAGGTTCCAGTGTGTGTGTTTGAACTGATGATTGAGTCGTGGTTCTAGTGTGTGTGGTTGAACTGATGATTGAGTCGTGGTTCTAGTGTGTGTGTTTGAACTGATGATTGTGTCGTGTTTCCAGTGTGTGTGGTTGAACTGATGATTGAGTCGTGGTTCAAGTGTGTGTGGTTGAACTGATGATTGAGTCGTGTTTCCAGTGTGTGTGTTTGAACTGATGATTGAGTCGTGGTTCTAGTGTGTGTGGTTGAACTGATGATTGAGTCGTGGTTCTAGTGTGTGTGTTTGAACTGATGATTGTGTCGTGTTTCCAGTGTGTGTGGTTGAACTGATGATTGAGTCGTGGTTCAAGTGTGTGTGGTTGAACTGATGATTGAGTCGAGGTTCCAGTGTGTGTGGTTGAACTGATGATTGGGTCGTGGTTCCAGTGTGTGTGGTTGAACTGAGGTTTATTTGAAAAAGGCCTTGTATTGTTGTCCATTGGTAAAATATTAATATAATCTTACATGGGCGGTGGTGTAAGCCAGGTGTGTCCAACCCGAGGGCCAGCGGGGGACGGGAGTGGACCCGAGCGCTCAAAAATACATCGAAACGTGTCAGTTTACATTATCCAACAATATTCACACACACACACACACACACACCCACACACACACATATATATATATATATATATATCAAGACATTGGTAACATACATACCTTAAATAAGCACATAGTGGGTGTTTATCCTTGTTCCTGACTACTATTACCAACACGTAACCTTATATCTTAATACCTAATAGACGTACACACAAAAGTATGAAAAAACATTTGCATCAAATGACCATGACGCTGGCTTCGAATAAAGACTTAACGGCATGTTCTCTAGATATACACGTATATTGTAGTGTATATATAGTTAGAGTACATTCTTCAGTTTCTTCACATAATTAAGATACCGAAGGTCACGAGCGCAGCGAGAGACCGCGGTGTCTTAATTGTGAAAACAATGAACAAATGTACTCTAAAAATCTTAGTGTCTAATCTATTTTTGGACAGACAACATCCTGACAACAAACTAACAGTCTTCATGAAATAGAAAATCATTTTGTTTAAATACGGTATTTTGATTGGACGAAAAATAGGTTAGACACTAAGGTAGTTGTTTTGGTGTTGACGATATTTAACGAGGGGGCTTATTTGACATTTAATTCAATCTTCCATAAGGCCCTCAATTCTTTTAGTTCGAATGTGAAATCACGCTCGAATCCGTTCCTGGAACCAACCAGTACTAAGCAACACGGGTAATGGAAACAACGGGGCCTTTGATGGAGCTTGAACCCACGACCTCCACATTACGAGTCAGACGTGCAACCCACTGCGTCACGCCGCCCCTTCGTGCAGTGATGTCAACAATAGTAATAGGAGAAGATACTTTGTTAGAGGTTGTATTAAACGTGGGTAAGTACTCTATGAAAGTCCAAGGATATCAAGCGACTTCCATTTCTTAGTTATGATATACGTATTTTCCTTTATACATCTTGTAACTTCTTTAAACAATGTTATTTTATTGAACCGCACCAGTGTCGTGAGGTAATACAATATACATACTTACATGAACCCAGTAGTTTATTTGTTTTCATTGTGCTTTCATTACACGGGCAAAACAGGCAGACTAGAAAGATCGTTATAATGTTTAGATATGTTCGTTGTTTCAAACAAGCGTCGTTACTTTCTGAACGACCCACTTTTATCATGGTTCAAATATAACCTGTAACCATGAGGGAATGACTCAAGGTGTATGTACAGTATGACGTGAATTTATAATTTACTATTTTAAACATGTGTGTGTCTCTACGAGGCGGATAGTTTAATATAGCCCTCGACCAAGGACAAAACAGTTTTTTGAATAAAGCCGTGACGGTGTACCAATCATATGAAACTACGATATCTTTGAATACAATCTTATAAATGTATTGAAACAGTTGTTGGATCGCGGGATTGCGAGATTACGAAATACTCCCCACTTCTACTGCAACTTGTCAACAAAAGGTAGTACATCAGTTGCCGCTTTACCTTTTGTTTGAATGGAGACGTCGGAGAAGAAATCATGACAGGAAGTGAACAGACTGGTTACGAAATTTTCAAAATAAAAGCCGGTTTAACGGTTTAATGACATTGCATATATTACTGAATCAAGGATATTACCCAATATGGCTACACGCTGGTGGGTAACACACGTGGGTTTGCGGTGTGCAGTGGTAGCTCTTGTGCGGCAAACGTCGTGGTCGAAGTTTGAAATGTTCAAATAGTGGAGGTACTTTGTGGTTTCAATAGTATATTTAAAAGTTGTATTAGTTGTGAAGCTTTTTATCATAGTGGTTTAAGGGTAACTTTGCGTGAAATTGAATTTATCAAGGTAAGTAAAATTATTAATTTATTTGATACTCTATATTCGATTACTTTTGTAAAACGTTTTTCAATGAATGCACATTACTTATGCTGTAGACACCCTTACTGTTAATTAATGCACTACTGCTTAGCTAAACGAAGAAGAAACGTTTTTTCAATAACAAATTTATTTGATATTAAACATTAATAGTTTCACCCTTTGACAAGGGATTTTCATGGACGTACATTGGCTAAGAAAAACATGAACGTGTTGATGGATTCACGATCTAGTTAGCAATATAAACAAATAATCTCGTTTATCTGAGAATTAAACTAGTCATCCTTTAATGAAGGCTTAATAACAAGCATGTCAGTATAAACCAAGAGTGCTTATCACGTGTGCGTCATTTACAAGCGAACTCTTTGTTATGATGTGTGTGTAATCCTGAGAAGCAGTTTTACTATATTCTTCGAGTGGTGTTCTATAAGTTTGTGTTTATCGAAACTTCCCTTTGTATTTCATTTCAAACTTCAACGGTTGCTCACATTCAAAGTAGTGTCCAAACTCGTAGACGTTAGTAAAACACCTCCCACATGTTTGCTTCCAGTATAATTTGCATATATTAGGTCGTTGGTAAATCTGATAAAACACCGTAATCTAACATATTTATAGTTCATGCAGTTGGTTTTATACTGTTGTTTCTATCAATCTTCGTCGACCACTGTTTACATTGTTTGACATGCCTCCTCTGTCAGGTATTGTTACTCGTTAGTGGTACAGTATTGACTGTCCGGAAACACAATATACAGGTAGTACCTTATGTTCGGACAGCCCAGTCACACACCATACGTCCAGTTTCTAAAACACATATTTACGCAAAGAATTCGATGATCATTTAACATTAACAACTCTTTTCATCATGCTGGACATTTTTTGCTGGTCCCACAGCAGGAACATTAACTGCGATATAGGTAACACAAATCAGTTCATGCACGCACGTGTTCTTAGTAGGTGTCTCATCTACCAAAAAGGCACGTGTCATATCATTTCAAAAAGTGATCATATGTTTCAGTGTACAAAGGGAAAATGAATAGCAAAACTGACCATGACTTGCACCAGCCGTGGTCAGACTTAATTGTGATAGCTTAGACCACGAGACAGGCTGCATGTGTTACATTATTGAATTGTCACTGATTCCAGTGCAATCTTTACGTACGTTCCTTATTTTCGCGGGTACTCTTTAATTTCGCGGGTACTCTTTAATTTCGCGGGTACTCTTTAATTTCGCGGGTACTCTTTAATTTCGCGAGTACTCTTTAATTTCGCGGGTACTCTTTATTTTCGCGAGTACTCTTTAATTTCGCGGGTACTCTTTAATTTCGGACATTATTTTTCAATTTGAGGAAGATAAAGTGTTCTTTCTTTACTTTTAAATATGAAACCGATGTAACATGCACCGGTTGTGTAAGCGCGTGATCAGAATCGAGATTCTACTCGCCTGTAACTACTAATTTAGCCTGAACTTAGAAGGAAGCAAATCCCCATTACTTGATTTAAACATGCCGTTAAAATCCGCTCTGTTCACAATAGCTTTTTTGTATTTTGCACTTAGCTTTTTTATGATGTTGTATTTCGGTTTTGACATTGTGTCCTTTTCAATAATCTTCCTCTTGCTCTTGGACGTCTATATATGGACCCACCGATGGAGGCACTGAGTAGTTCACAGTGTTGCCCTTTGGAACCAAACGCGCACCTGCTAGTGTTAACAATTAAAATGGCTTTAAATAATCACATGATGAGAGAAATTTGGACCTACTTGCTAGTCACATTTGATGTTTGTTGATGAAGGTATGTGCTCATATTTTTTTTTATTTAATTCATATAACACATGCATTATTGAGGTGGTAGCACAGTTTGAAACGCACGTACAGCTGTATGAACTTAGTAAGTGAAGGTGTATTCATATGTAACACTTATTTCAACACCCTACTATTATTCAAATGTTAAATAATTCTTACGACATATATATAGGTTACTGTCCCTTAGTCAATCAGTTGGGAAGATGTAAATCAAACTTCAATTTTCCACGTAACATAGGATTCACATTTTCTGGTTTGTTAAGCATTATTACTTCCTAGGGTTATACATTAGGGGTATACATTAGGGGTATACCGGGTATATTGTTACAGATTTTGTCACGGTTTCTTGGATTATTATTCAGTACACTACATCCCTGTCTTACACTTAGCTCAGGTGTAAGTATTTATAATCGGGAAGAAACAGGCCCGTGTTCACAAAGCTTTTCAGGTTTAGGATCAAGATCAGGCCCAAGTTTCAAAATGAATAATTTCTGGTCCATATTCAATTATCTTGTTTGAGACCTAAAATGCATAATATTAAAGTACACGTTGGAGACAATTAACTATAATACATTAATCCTGTTATTTAGTAGGCTCAACATTTCACAACGGTCTCAACTATAAAATTAACATTTTCTTTCATAAAAAAGCTTATAATTCCGAGAAGTTTTGTTTGGAGTATATCTTTTATTAAATACCAACGGTCAATAGTTAAATAATTATAGTAGGTTTTAAAAAAAGTCCATAATATAAGATATTTTAACTTGATCCTTATTCTGAAAAGCTTTGTGAACACGGGGCCGGGAATCTAAACGAAACTGTATGTAACCAGTAACATCAAGTCATAGTTGAATTTTGGCAAACTTCGAAGGATGGATTTCTTGACAAAAAAAAAAGTTCTTTTAAAAAGCAAAATTCAATTTTGTGGACGTTTATTGAATTCGTTTCAGTAAGGAACACGTTTAGATCAGATCTAAAGCTTCAATATTAATTAAATAATTAATTCATAAACCAGTGTACGAATCACTTATGCTGTATGTAGAGAACGTTATTTTTTTCAACCATGCCACGAAAAGTTTGTATAAAATTCAGTTTAGTTTTACCACGAAACATGTTTAAACTAGCCGAATTAGATGAGAAATGATAGAGTATATGTACATTGTGTATACATCATGCTACACTAGGATACACACCTTCAACGTGTCTAAGATTTATTAGTTGTGTCCGGTTCTTAATGTACACACTTATTGCATTTGTTGTCGACAACGTTTTTTTTGTTCGTTTTGGTTTAAGTCGAAAGCTTTTAGCCAAGCGGATTTAACCACAGTCTACGATTATTTAACCAAACGCTATTATAATTAGATGTAGTCTTATTTTAAATTCAGGTGTTTTGGCATGCAGGTGTTTGTAAATATAAAAGCGTATGTTTATAAAAATATGACGGCATCTATACTTTAATGATGTGCAACGTGTGTTTGTTTAAGTGTTTATCTACGAATAATAACGAAATAAGTGTAATTATCAGTTTTCATGTGGCCAGTTAGAGTCTACACTACGTCCCATCAAAGGCGCCCGTTGTTTCCTTGAGCAAGAAACTTTACCCTTATTGCTTAGTACTGGTTGGTTCCAGGACCGGATTCGAGCGTGATTTCATAATCGAACTAAAATAAATTGAAGGCCTTATGGAAGATTGACTTTAATGTCAAATAAACCCCCTCGTTAAATATCGTCAAAACCAAAACCATGTTTCGCCTTCAACAGTAAATAAGGTCCTTGTACAGAACTGCAAACAAGACCGATATCGTTTTAAACCTGGGACGAATGTTCTTATTAACTGGTGACCTTAAACAACCCTCACGATACAGATAACACACTTGGCTAGGCTACTTGAGAGTTTATGGTATGCTTTTCAGGTTTGTTTATACAATCCAAGGTCGTCCGTTATCGTCCCAGGGTACTTCTTAGAATACAGGAAGTGGTTGATTGGACATTATGCGCGGGAAATTCGATGACGTCATTTAAAAAAAACGTGTTGTGTTTGCGCCATGTGCTTCAGAGTATTTCAGAGTGTATAGGAAATGATTTGCGTGGTTTGTCATTTATCAAATGGCTCATAAAGCTCCTTGTTGATTTTGAAGATCTTAATTCATTTTTTTCTGGAATTGTACTGGCTTGATAGGCAGGTAAACGGTTATTTTGAAAATCTGATTATCTTTTGTTGTATTTCTGGACTCACGTCGTAATCTCTGAACAGTTGGTGTAATACGTATGTAAAAGTAAATAAGAAGTGTTTGAAGTGTAGCATGTGTGTACATATATATTTTAGATCACATTATAGTGTTGTTACTACGCTAACGTTATTGTCATCTTGAGGAAGAAATAACTAAACTTGTTCATTTGTCTCACAGGAGGTCGTTTCTATGTGGTTAAACAGGTGTACGTATGATCACTTAACGTATGTCATTCGATGCTGCAACACCCGTAGGCTATAAAAACAAATGTCACACGTTACTATATTTGTAAAGCTACGCTCGAGTAGAGAGTTTGACTTACATTGTTAATCCAACAGTACATACTTTTTCAATGCTTAGCATGCGGTATCTTTATTCTCATATTGCATGGTTTTTTACATCATTTTTGATCCATGCAATGATTTCCCGATATGTTGTTGTTGTTGTTGTTGTTTGATGTGCATCTGTTTGAGTGTAGTTGTTATGACCAGAGTTGTGTAGATCTATAAACGTGTTCTAGGTTGTAGTTACAGTGTCACCACTATGATCTATGTAAGAGGGTGTTACATTATATAATGTCCTGTTTCAAGGTCTGTGTAACTCACTAGAGAAGTTATCTAAATTGTAGTGTCTCTCTTAATCGCGTATTACTTTATAATGTCCTAATAGCGTCTATTTCCCATTCGTGAAGTTGGCTTTCTACGTAGCAATATGTAAACAAATCCTTATGTTCTTTCCAATGTGTTATGTTCAAATCCATGCTCATTTCTGATTAAGGTCTGTAGCCTACTTGTAAACTTCGCTAGTTTAAAATTGGGTAACATTTGCTTTTATGATATTGATACTAATATATGTTACCGGTGAATCAATGAGTAGCTGTGGTGATGCGACTGCATGAGCCTTTCTTATGGTATGACTATTAATTTCTGTTTACCAGTGAATTGATGAGTACTGAGAGAGTTGAGATTGTATGAGACACTCTTCACGAGGCTGTTTGTTACATTTGTGAGTCTCCAGACGACAGTTGCATGCATTTTGCTGATGTTTGCGCCTCTTAGTTTGATTGATATGTGTTAATGTAAACTGTGGTTAACATTATGTACACCTTAATGTTGTTACATGTACCACGTGTATGAAATGTACATGAACTGTCTAGATGTATAAGAAATATCGGAGGCATATGTTAAAGAAGTTTTAAAATGTGTACACGAAACGGCTCAGTTGAATTGGATACAAATGCATTCATTTTTAATGTGAATGCTTTTGTTTTGTTTTTGGTATACTTCTTTTCAATTTTCTAATCAAAACCATATCATCTGTCTAGTAAAAGTGGATATATTTTGGGTGGTTGAAGTATTGAAATCACCTTTCTTTGCCTATGTATCATTGTCTATAATATAGGTGTATTTCTATAACAGGTTCAACTTTTGTTAATATGTGTGCTCCTTTGATTGCTGTGTGATAGTTATATGAACTCAGATTTCAATGATAAAAGTACTTTAGTTTTTATTTCATATTCTGTTTTTTTATGTTTAGTGTAGATTTGTACTTCAAAATGCAAATTATACTTTATACACTTCAAAAAATTAAGCTGACTTAACAAAGAATATCAACGTTAATGTACTCGCTTCGTAGTTTTTGCTTTGTCATACAACCAAGCATATTCATAATGTACACTTTCTGTCGCATAAGCTTCGTAATTTAATTCTGTTTTGACTGCTTAGTTAATACATGTGAAGTTTTTGCAGTATACGTTTTTCCCGCCTTGTTTGAGGAGTGAATGCAAAACAGTGTTAGGTGACGTCGCACGAATTACTAGATACAACGTGTTTGCGTGTTTATCCTTCGACTTGTATATGCCATATTTATTTTGACTGCTAAGTTCTCAATGTATAATCGACCAGCACACAAAGTCGACTAAGGTGATTCTATTGTACTTAACCTTTGGTGTAGAGTTTAGGAGGACTTAAATATTGTTGAACGCTTTGAGGAGAAAATCATGGTATATAAGGTGAACGCGGGACTACATAACCTGTCATGACATGTTAACTAACAATCGATTTACTTGATTTTTGACGATATTTAACGAGGGGGGGCTCATTTGACATTTAAGTCAATCTTCCATACGGCCCTCAATTTATTTTTGTTCGATTGTGAATTCACGATAAAATCCGTTCCTTGAACCAACCAGTACTAAGCAATAAGGGTAACGTTTCTTGCTCAAGGAAACAACGGAGGCCTTTGATGGGGATCAAACCCACGACCTCCACAGTACGAGTCAAACGTGCAACCCTAAACCAAGTAATTACACCATCTATAAAGAGTATTACTTCTACATGTTGATGTAAACTAAAGTGACAATTACAGTTAAATATCACTTCTTTCTCGATACTGAATGCTGACAAATACTGAAAACAGACAGATACTGAAAACAGACAGTTACTGAAAACAGACAGATACTGAAAACAGACAGATACTGAAACGAAAGACAAGAAGACGTTTATTTTACATCGATTGGAATGATTTTTTAAGAACTGTTTGCTTCAAATAACGTGTCCGTTATTATACTGAACCATTACAGGTATGTTTTACCACACATTTTAATTTTAAAGTATTGTAGGAATAAAATGCCTTTTCCTTTGATGACCGAGCGTTTAACCCATTTGGATTTTAACTGTTGATGAAATGATGCAGGTTTAATCTGAGGCTCACGATTTCGTAATATCTAGATGTATACACACAATATAGGGCCGTTTCTATATGTCACGATATTGAGTTTGTTCATGGTTAGTAGAAGCTGTACATGATTTAAAAAACAAGAAGTAGAATTTCATATGTTCACTGCGTAGTACTTAGCGACTTTTTGAACGGCCCTCAAAATATCATTACCTTAAACGTTTATCATGTGCGCTATGAACATTCGGTGTGTTACGTAGGTACATGTTATGTATCCATGACGTCGCATGATAGCGCTTACCTCTTAATTACAGGTGACATTGCCATTTCAAAACTAGGACTTGTTCCATGCGTGTCACATGTAATACCGTACTTTGGATCGATCTTGTAGAGTTTGAGTGATTGTGTTTGTTGGTTTGAAACAGTGTGGACGTGTTATATAAGGACATATTGAGTAACGAAGGAAACACGCATATTTTCAGAACACGTTGTTTTAATCTGTTAGAAGTTTAAGCGTTGTCACGAGTTCTCGTTGGATTAAATAATACCAGGTACAACATTTGTTCGTTCTATATGTACGTATGTGTGGATTTAATTTATGTGACATTGACCACTTTAAACCTGAGTTTACTTCTAGTCTGTAGATTAGCCAGCGTTTGTTGCATACTGTTTCTATATAGTGTTGATTTAGTTTGTACATTATACACACTAGCAACGGCTCTTTAGTTAGTAAATTCTTCAGGTAAAGAACTATTTTTAATATACCTTATTTTTAGTTATATTTTCCCCATCCAGACCCGGCATGTTTACCGTCTGACTTTGAAATTTCGTTGATATTGGAGTTAAGTGTTTCGTAGCTGTTTTCAAGACATGTGCGTGTTGTACTCGTCTGTGCGTGTTGTACTCGTCTGTGCGTGTTGTACTCGTCTGTGCGTGTTGTACTCGTCTGTGCGTGTTGTACTCGTCTGTTCGGCAGTGTTCCATATATATCAGTTTTATTTTATTTTCAAAATGTGTTCTTGTCATACTGTTGTTTGGTAGGTTCTGTTCCTAACTCGTAACTGCCCACATATTATAACCACCACTCAAATACTGCTGACATTGCGTTTAACCCATCAGCATCGCGTCAAAACTTTTCTTTCATGTATTTCACAATTTGTTTGTATATTACAGTACGCTGATTATATTGTCCGATAGTTGAGACTCTTTTACCTGTCAGGCTCGTGTTATATTGACTTTCAACCTTGGAAAAACGTGATATTCATGCGACAGCTGTTCCGCGCCTCTAATGGTTTTTGTCATAATGAAATCCAAGACAACGTAGACAAAACTCAGCTGTGGCTGCTTAAAACTGTTGAAGAATAAGGTTTGTACGTACAACTGTCAGAAATGGTTCAAACAGTTTGACGACTATAGACTACACGTACATGTATTAGATAGGGAGACCAACTATTAAGTAGTAAGAAACTATTAGAACATTCACAATCATGTAAGGACTTCAGGACGTAAGGATCATGGCATGTTACTCATATGACTCATCATTATTTAGAACATCGACGTTGTAGTTATACGTTATACACGTTAGAAGAACTTGTTCTAAAACCAATATCCACTGTTACATAGACATTATTTACAATTAGTCATTTTCTGGTTGTCTGCCTTATGTGAATTTAAGGATGTAGCTTCTATTGCCTGCTGGGTAATATAGGATTTAGAATTGCGAGAACTGATATTGAAAAACTTTTAAATCAAATCTAATTTCTATACTCTGGTAAGCAACTACAGTAAAAATAAATGAACCCAACTATAGGATTATAGACGTATCCTTGTTAACAGACATGTCGATGTACTGTAGCTACAGGAGTTCGTTGCATATACGGGTTTTTAAATTTCAACTTTAGTCATGTATCTACCCTGAATGAAAGATGTTAACAGTTGCACCCAGTTTCAAGGATAAGCCCGATGTACCCGAGTGTAGGTCCCCGATATAAGGTGTATATTTATTTCAACAGATCATCGTCCTTAGTATATATAGTACTGTCGTTGGGCGGACACACTGCTATGTTACTTTATATAGATATTTACCTGTGTGCTTTATGTGTTCAAAGTATTTACCTGTAATCATGATAGACGCGTAATGTGTAAGCTTCAATAGTTTGCAGACGATATCTCATGGCCCGGGTATATTGCGTAATCTTAAAACGAGGAAAAGACGTGAAGTAAATGAAAAATTAATGAGCCATTTCTTTCTACACATATCACAAAATGCAAGTGTGTAGATATAACATAACGAACACATTTACACACAAAACGAAGTATTACAAGTCTAACTATACAAGAAGTTGTATCAAACTAGTCACGATTTTCTTCACAATAATCGAACGTTCGTATAACAAAGCTTTAACATCGAACCGATAGGTACATGGAAAGGAATAGCAAAGAAAGTTTATTCCAACGTTGTTTATATTATTGTTAAGAAAGTTAGACATGTATTTGTGAGTATTAATCATGTATATAGTAACATTATCTCGCATAGATAGCTTCAATTTTACTAGAACTTAGATATGGGCTTTCACTGTATACAGGGTTATGTGACTTGGTAGAGGCTTGTTTAAAAACGCTTGAAGCACCCAATCAGTCTCAGCAAGTACCCAATAAGAACTTTCTGACATTGTACAATCGGCATACAACCTCTTGTAACTTCGTTTAAACCATTAGGTGAGAGAGATCTATATTTTGCCATACGTGTGTGTATATTAAGTATGTTGTTTCCTCCCCATAGCTACGTAATCTCATTGATTGGTATACCTTAGTTTGTCATTCCACGTAATGCTTGGTAGTGAGTGTTAACTGCTAATTAAACGTTTATTTCATTTCCCTAATACTTTTAAACCACGGTAAAAGATGTCCACTAAACGATTGGTTATACGATGTAGACAAACCGTATTATTAACTTGGTTGCTGCTAGATTACTTTAACTATATATGGATGCACAGATAATGTTTTCATTTTGCCTTGACAACGTTCAACTGGCATCTAATGTGTCTGCTATACACTTTTGTTGTTCATACATCCATATTGATTTATACTACCGGTTCATTTGATAACTTTGAACGGCACATGGTGGTCATGTGATAATTGCACATTACTTTGATAATTATGGGCATGAACAATTTCCATTTTTAATCATAACTATTGATCTGCTTTTACTTTTAGCATGTATTTAACCGAGTTCATATCTTGTTTGTTGTGATAAGTGGCGTTGTTGGGCTTTATTTGTTTATGACTCATGTATATGATTTAGGATTTAAATGTTTAATGGTTACACAAACGAGTACGTTTGTGACAAGCAGTAACACCACACGATCAATGACATCATTGGTTTATTTATAAAACCCAAACACCCAACACCCCTCCTCTCCCCATTTAACATGTATTTCAAAATGTTACTGATTGTTAGTCTTTCGAAATTACCCATGTGATGTTTCCTATAACAGTTAATATTTTATTATTGTAGTGATTGAAGGGTGTGTGTGTGTGTGGGGGGGGGGGTATAACTCGATCCAGAACACACATGGACACAGGTATTATGCCGTACTATAATGGTGTCTCGCCCATTAAATGTAAACAGGGAGGTCAGCTTTAAATATGATGTATCGTTTGTATAAACACGTGCATTAACTAAGTACGTTCGAGCCTAAGTGGTATCGTACAATACTAAATGCCTATTAACTAAGTAAGTTCGAGCCTCAGTGGTATCGTACAATACTAAATGCCTATTAACTAAGTATGTTCGAGCCTCA